>WBZP01000094.1_pt1 | contig 130484 bp, 133 predicted proteins | sample 5204301 | NCBI WGS metagenome assembly WBZP01 (sample SAMN12412401, study PRJNA552823) | activated sludge metagenome | isolation source: activated sludge from nitrification reactor of wastewater treatment plant... | place: USA: Pennsylvania | collected 2017 | reverse complement strand
CGTTGGGTCTCTAGGTTCCGCAGCGGGGATCAACTCAGCAGCGGAGCGAGCACGACGAGTTCACCCTGCGCGTTGTCCGGGACGATGTAACTCTTGAGGTCGCGGACCTCCTCGATGTGCCCCGCGACATCCTCGACGCTCGGCACGTTGCCCTTGCCGGAGAACCAGCCGTCGGAGACGCCGACGAACGCGCGTGAGTAGCGGCCGGCACCGACCGAGAAGATCTCATGGGTCAGTTGGCAATCGCGCGAGCACAGGTACAGCGCCAAGGGAGTGATGAACTCCGGATGCAGCATCTCGGCCATCGGCCCAAGCAGTTCCTCGGTGAGCCGGGTGCGGGCGATGGGAGCAATGGCGTTGGAATGAATTCCGTTCTTGGCGCCCTCGATCGCGATCGTGTTCGACAGCCCGACCAGGCCCATCTTGGCCGCTGAGTAGTTGGTCTGCCCGAAGTTGCCGAACAGCCCGGCCGCCGACGTGGTGAACAGGAACCGGCCGTACTTATGCTCCCGCATCACCCGGTAGGCGGGCTGGCTGACGTAGAACGCGCCACGGAGATGGACGTCGATGATGTCGTCCATCTCCGTGAAAGACAGGTTGTGAAAGGACTTGTCGCGCAGGATGCCTGCGTTGTTGATGACGATGTCGACCCGACCGAACTCGTTGATCGCGGCGTCGACGATGGCCTGGCCACCTTCGGCACTGGCCACCGAATCCATGTTGGCGACTGCACGTCCGCCGGCCTTCTTGATCCCGTCGACCACGACCTGCGCCGCCGGGCCGGAGCCCAGGCCGTGCACGTCGACGCCGAGATCGTTCACGACCACGGCCGCGCCCCGGCGGGCCAGTTCCTCGGCATAGGTGCGGCCAAGGCCGTGGCCGGCTCCGGTGATGATGGCGACCTGATCGTCGAACCGGATCTCACTCATGAATGTTCCTCTTCTGCGTGGAGTTTCGGGTCAGTGGGAGGGCTTGGCGTAGATGGTCACGACTCCCGCTCCGCCGAGGCCGAGGTTGTGCTGCAGCGCATACTTGGCGCCCTCGACCTGTCGGGCGTCGGCGGTGCCACGCAGCTGCCAGGTGAGTTCGTTGCACTGGGCCAGGCCGGTGGCGCCGAGCGGGTGTCCCTTGGAGATCAGCCCGCCGGAGGGGTTGACCACCCAGCGGCCACCGTAGGTGGTGTCCTGCTTGTCGACCAGTAGATGGCCCTCGCCCTCCGCGGCGAGCCCGAGCGCCTCGTAGGTCAGGACCTCGTTGACCGAGAAGCAGTCGTGCAACTCGATGACGTCGATGTCCTCAGGCCCAACGCCGGCCTGCTCGTAGGCGCGCGCCGCCGCCCGTGCCGACACGTCCGCCCCCACGACCTTGATCGCCGACGGGGGATCGAAGCTGTTCTGCCGGTCGGTCTCCAGGGCCTGTCCGATGATCTCGATGGCCCGGTCCCACAGGTCGTGCTCGTCGACGAATCGCTCGCCGGCGATGATGCTGGCCGCCGAGCCGTCCGAGGTCGGCGAGCACTGCAGTTTGGTCAGCGGTGGCGCGACCGGGGCCGAAGCCTTGACCTCATCGAGAGTGAAGTCCTTCTGAAACTGCGCATAGGGGTTGTTCACCGAGTGGTGGTGGTTCTTCCAGCCGATCCAGGCGAAGTGGTCCTCGGTGGATCCGTACTTCTGCATGTGTTCCTGCCCAGCGCGGGCGAACATCTCCAAAGTCACCGGCGCGCCGCTGAACGGGCCCATGCCGGCCAGCACGGTGAGGTGCTTGTCGAAGGGTCCGGGGAGTGCACCCGAGTCGAAGCTCAGGCTGCCCGGTGCCATCTGCTCGAAGCCGACGGCAAGTGCGCAATCCAGGGCTCCGGAGGCGACGGCTTGGCGGGCGAGGTACAGACCCGTCGATCCCGATGCGCAGGCATTGTTGACGTTGATCACAGGTACGCCGGTCAGCCCGACCTCGTAGACGGCGCGCTGGCCCGAACACGTCGGAGCCTGAACGAAGCTCGCGAACACGGTCTGGATTTCGGAGTAGTTCAGGCCGGCGTCCGCCAGCGCGGCGGTGACCGATTCCTTGACCATGTCGGGGAAGTTCCAGTTCTCTCTCCGGCCCGGCTTCTCGAACTTGGTCATGCCGGTTCCGACGACGAATACCCGTCCGCTCAACTTCTGTGACTCCTTCGTTCCGGGGGATTGACGGAGAATACCATGGGGTATGGTCTCTGAACATACCTTATCGTATGGTATGTTCTGGCGAAACTATCTCAAGGAGAGACCAGATGCCGATCGACCCCTCGATCGTCGGCGCCGACCTCGGCTCGTACACGACCTCCTGGGACGCCGACGACGTCATCCTCTACCACCTCGGCATCGGCGCCGGTGTGCCCCAGACCGCCCCGGGCGAGCTGGAGTACTGCCTTGAAGGTCGGTTGAAGGTGCTGCCCAGCTTCTCGGTGAACGGCGCATTGGGCATCACGGAGGGGCTGATGGGGCTCGAGGGAGCGGACTTTCATCCGACCGCCCTGCTACACGGCGAGCACGAGATGATCGTGCACCAACCGCTGCCGCGCTCGGCTGAGGTCACCCACAGCGGCCGGTTGGCCGAGCTGTGGGACAAGGGCAAAGCCGCGCTCCTGGTCGCAGAGGTGGACACCACGGCCGCCGACGGGACGAAGCTGGTGACCAACCGCTACCACGCCTTCATCCGTGGCGAAGGCGGGTTCGGTGGTGAGAAGGGAACCAGCCGGACCGTGTCGATTCCGGGCCGGAAACCCGATGTGTCTGTGCAGCGGCCGACGCTCGTTCAGCAGGCATTGCTCTACCGGTTGTGCGGCGACAAGAACCCGATGCACTCCGATCCGGAGATCGCCAAGTTCGGCGGATTCGACGTCCCGCTGCTGCACGGTCTGTGTACCTATGGCATCGCGTTGAAGGCGGCGGTGGACGAAATGCTCGACGGCGACGTCACGGCAGTCGCCAAGTACTCCACCCGCTTCGCCCAACCAGTGTTCCCGGGCGAGACGCTGCAGATCGACATGTGGCGCGAGGACGGACAGGTTCGGCTCGAGGTCGGAGTCGTCGGTCGTGAGGGCCCGGTGCTGGCCAACACTGTCGTGGAACTGTTCGACAAGGCTTGACGTGCGTCTCGGGACCAATTCCCGCCGACCGGAGACGGAGGTCCCTAACCGCCCTCAGGTTGTGATGAGAACATGTAGCCATGAGTGGTATCGATGTGCCCGCAGCCGGATCAATCACTGTCTCCGACCTGATCGGCACCGCGGTCGTCCGGATCCCCGCCGAGGCGACGGTGTTGGTGGCCGCGCAGGCGATCATCAAGGCCGGCGTCGGCGCCGTCATCGTGGGTGAGGACGAGCGTCCGACCGCACTGCTGAGCGAGCGCGACGTCGCGCTGGTCGTGGCCGCCGGACGCAGTCCGAAGGCGGTTCCGGCCGCCGAGGTGGCGAGCACCGACCTGGTGTGGTGCGAGTCCGGCGACACCGTCGACGAAGTGGCGATGCGGATGACGGACCGCCACATCCGCCACATCCTGGTCGAGGAGGACGGCGTTCTGGTGGGCATCGTCTCCGCGCGTGACCTGCTCGGCGTTTACGCCTCCGACGCCGATCTGGAGCCGACCGTCTAGCCTGCTCCCGCCGGGTCTGATGGCCGGCTTCCTCCGGCGCCGCTCGTTCCTCGCGGTGCCCGCGTCAGCCCGCCACGATCCAAATCGCTTGGGCGGCAGGACTTCCCAGTTCGACGGTGGTGGATTCGCCGGAGTTGTCGATCTGCACCGATATCAATCCGGCGAAGTCGCGGCGCGCGAGCACCCGCAGCCGGGAGTCCAAGCTGATGCCGACCGTGTCGAAGTAGCGCAGCATCTCCGGGTCCGCATCGGAGATGCGTGCCACCGTGCCGGCCTCGCCGTCGGCGCAGTCGGACAACTGACGGGCGGGGGGAGTGGGCACCCGCCCGTCGGCGGCCGGGATCGGATCACCGTGCGGGTCCCGGGTCGGGTGGCCCAGCTTCGCGTCCATCCGGTCCAGCATCCGGTCGGACACCGCGTGTTCGAGGATCTCGGCCTCGTCGTGCACCTCGTCCCAGCTGTAGCCCAGTTCGTTGACGAGGAACGTCTCGAGCAGGCGATGCCGCCGCACCATGGCCAGGGCGGCCGAGCGACCCGCGTCGGTGAGCGTCACCGCGCCGTACTTCTCGTGGTGCACCAGGCCCTGGTCGGCGAGCTTGCGGATCGATTCGGAGGCGGTGCTGGCCGACACCCCGATACGTTCGGCGAGCATCTTGGTGCTCACCTTCTCGTGCGACCACTCCTGGGCGGTCCAGATCGTCTTCAGATAGTCCTGGGCGACCGTCGTCAGGTCATCTGGGCTCGGTCGCGGACTCACCAGACGAAGTTTAGGCAATCTTTTCCGACAACGGTCACCTCACGGCGGGGATCTGGCAGTGTCGGGGCGGCGCCGGCGTCGTAGGCTGACACCCGTGCAGCGGTGGCGGGGACAGGATGACATCCCCACGGACTGGGGCAGATGCGTATTGACGATCGGCGTGTTCGACGGCGTACACCGCGGACATGCCGAGTTGATCGCGCACGCCGTCAAGAGCGGACGCGCCCGCGGGGTGCCGACCGTCCTGATGACCTTCGACCCGCATCCGATGGAGGTCGTGTTCCCGGGCAACCACCCCGCTCAGCTGACCACGTTGACCCGCCGTGCCGAACTGGCCGAGGAACTGGGCATCGACGTCTTCCTGGTGATGCCGTTCACCGCCGACTTCATGAAGCTCACCCCGGAGCGCTACGTGCACGAGTTGCTGGTCGAGCGCCTGCACGTGGTCGAGGTCGTGGTCGGGGAGAACTTCACGTTCGGCAAGAAGGCCGTCGGCAACGTGGGCTTCCTGCGCAAGGCCGGCGAGAAGTTCGGGTTCGCGGTCGAGTCGATGTCGCTGGTCGCCGAGCACCACCAGACCGACTCGGTGACGTTCTCGGCGACCTACATCCGGTCCTGCGTGGACGCCGGGGACCTGGTGGCCGCCGCCGAGGCCCTGGGTCGCCCGCACCGCGTCGAGGGGGTGGTGGTCCGCGGTGACGGCCGGGGCCGCGTGCTCGGCTTCCCGACGGCAAACGTCGCGCCACCCATGCACTCGGCGATCCCGGCCGACGGGGTCTACGCGGCCTGGTTCACGGTGCTGGGGCACGGTCCGGTGGTGGGCAGCGTGGTCCCGGGTGAGCGGTATCACGCCGCCGTCTCGGTGGGCACCAACCCGACGTTCTCGGGCCGCACCCGGACGGTGGAGGCGTTCGTCCTGGACACCACCGCCGACCTCTACGGCCAGCACGTGGCCGTAGATTTCGTCGCCCGGATCCGTGGTCAGGAGAAGTTCGACCACGTCGACGATCTGGTCAAGGCGATGGAGCGGGACGTCGTCAAGGCCCGCGCGATTCTGTCCCACGGCTGATCGCTGCTAGACTTCGGCCCGACCATGACGGTGCTGCGGTTCGCGGCGGCCCGTCCTTTTTTGTAGATCGCGGACCGATTGATGGAGTGAATTTCGTGGCGCTTACCGCCGAGCAGAAAAAAGAAATCCTGGGCAGCTACGGGCTGCACGAGACCGACACCGGCTCGCCCGAGGCCCAGGTGGCGTTGCTGACCAAGCGGATCGCCGATCTGACCGAGCACCTCAAGATGCACAAGCACGACCACCACTCTCGTCGTGGTCTGCTGCTGCTGGTCGGCCGTCGCCGCCGGCTGCTGAAGTACGTCGCCCAGGTCGACGTCGAGCGCTACCGCTCGCTGATCGAGCGGCTGGGCCTGCGCCGCTGATCGCGGTGCGGGTTTGCCGGAGCCGTCCGGTCGGCCGTGTAGAGTGAGCCTTTGGTGCGGTGCGTGTATATCCGCGCGCACCGTTCCAGCGCGTCACCGCAGGAGCCTTCCCACATGTGGGCCGGTCTTCGGTAGTGGCTGCCGGGCAGAGTGTCTGACCGGCGGCTTCGATCGACGGCCGTTGCCGCATCTGGGGTCCTGTGACGCGTGACACGCGAAACAGTTGAATACCAGAGAGGGTTAGCGGACACCTATGTCTGTAGCCGAGATCGACGAAGGCGTGTTCGAGTCGACCGCCACCATCGACAACGGGAGCTTCGGCACCCGGACCATTCGTTTCGAGACGGGCCGGCTGGCCCAGCAGGCCGCCGGCGCGGTGGTCGCCTACCTCGACGACGAGACCATGTTGTTGAGCGCCACCACCGCCAGCAAGAGCCCCAAGGAACAGTTCGACTTCTTCCCGTTGACCATCGACGTCGAAGAGCGGATGTACGCCGCGGGCCGCATCCCGGGCTCGTTCTTCCGCCGCGAGGGGCGGCCGTCCACCGACGCGATCCTGACCTGCCGCCTGATCGACCGGCCGCTGCGCCCGACGTTCGTCAGCGGTCTGCGCAATGAGATCCAGGTCGTCGTCACGATTCTGAGCCTGGATCCCAAGGATCTGTACGACGTGCTGGCCATCAACGCCGCATCGGCCTCCACCCAGATCTCCGGCCTGCCGTTCTCCGGCCCGGTCGGCGGTGTGCGGGTCGCGCTGATCGACGGCCAGTGGGTGGCGTTCCCCACCGTCGAGCAACTGGAGAAGGCCGTGTTCGACATGGTCGTCGCCGGCCGCATCGCCGGTGAAGACGTGGCGATCATGATGGTCGAGGCCGAAGCCACCGACAACGTCATCGAGCTGATCGCCGGGGGTGCCGGCGCGCCGACGGAATCCGTTGTGGCCGAGGGCCTGGAGGCCGCCAAGCCGTTCATCGCCGAGCTGTGCCGGGCGCAGCAGGAGTTGCACGAGGCCGCCGGCAAGGAGACCGCCGAGTACCCGGTGTTCCCGGACTACCAGGACGACGTCTACTACTCGGTGGCCTCGGTGGCCACCGACGAACTGGCCAAGGCCCTGAGCATCGCCGGCAAGGCCGAGCGGGACGGGCGCACCGACGAGATCAAGGCCGAGGTGCTGGAGCGCCTGGCTGACACCTACGCCGGGCGCGAGAAGGAGATCGGCGCCGCCTACCGCTCGCTGACGAAAAAGCTTGTCCGCCAGCGCATCCTGACCGACCACTTCCGCATCGACGGCCGCGGCATCACCGACATCCGGGCGTTGAGCGCCGAGGTCGCCGTGATCCCGCGGGCGCACGGCAGCGCGCTGTTCGAGCGCGGCGAGACCCAGATCATGGGTGTCACCACGCTGGACATGGTCAAGATGGCCCAGCAGATCGACTCGCTGGGACCGGAGACCTCCAAGCGGTACATGCACCACTACAACTTCCCGCCGTACTCGACCGGTGAGACCGGCCGGGTGGGTTCGCCGAAGCGTCGCGAGATCGGCCACGGCGCGCTGGCCGAGCGGGCCCTGGTGCCGGTGCTGCCGAGCGTCGAGGAGTTCCCGTACGCGATCCGTCAGGTGTCGGAGGCTTTGGGCTCCAACGGTTCCACCTCGATGGGCTCGGTGTGCGCCTCGACCCTTTCGCTGCTGAACGCCGGTGTGCCGCTCAAGGCCCCGGTCGCCGGCATCGCGATGGGCCTGGTCTCCGACGATGTCGAGGTCGACGGTAAGACCGAGCGCCGGTTCGTCGCCCTGACCGACATCCTGGGCGCCGAGGACGCGTTCGGCGACATGGACTTCAAGGTCGCCGGCACCAAGGACTTCGTCACCGCGCTGCAACTCGACACCAAGCTGGACGGAATTCCCTCCCAGGTCCTGGCGGGTGCGCTGGCTCAGGCCAAGGATGCCCGTACCACCATTCTCGAGGTGATGGCCGAGGCCATCGACACCCCCGACGAGATGAGCCCGTACGCCCCGCGGATCACCACCATCAAGGTTCCGGTGGACAAGATCGGCGAGGTCATCGGGCCCAAGGGCAAGATGATCAACTCGATCACCGAGGAGACCGGCGCCCAGATCTCCATCGAGGACGACGGCACCGTGTTCGTCGGCGCCTCCAACGGTGAGGCCGCGCAGGCCGCGATCGACAAGATCAACGCGATCGCCAATCCGCAGCTGCCCAAGGTCGGCGAGCGCTTCCTCGGCACGGTGGTCAAAACCACCGACTTCGGAGCTTTCGTTTCGCTGCTTCCGGGCCGCGACGGCTTGGTGCACATCAGCAAGCTGGGCCGCGGCAAGCGGATCAACAAGGTCGAGGATGTGGTGAAGGTCGGCGACAAGCTGCGCGTCGAGATCGCCGACATCGACAACCGCGGCAAGATCTCGCTGGTGCTGGTCGCCGAGGATGAGGCGGCCGAGGCCACGACTTCCCCGGAGGCGGCACCTGCCGACGTTGCGACCGCCGACGCTTAGCTCTTCGCGGGCTTCCGCGGCAGAATCCGATCAGGCCGTCCGGCGCACCCTGCTGCCGGGCGGTCTGCGGGTCGTCACCGAGTATGTGCCGTCCGTCCGGTCGGCCTCGGTCGGCGTCTGGGTCGGGGTCGGGTCCCGCGACGAGGGCCCGACGGTCGCCGGGGCCGCGCACTTCCTCGAACACCTGCTGTTCAAGTCGACGCCGACGCGTACGGCCGTCGAGATCGCCCAGGCGATCGATGCGGTCGGCGGCGAACTCAACGCCTTCACGGCCAAGGAGCACACCTGCTACTACGCGCATGTGCTCGACACCGACCTGGCGCTCGCCGTGGATCTGGCGGCCGATGTCGTCCTGCGCGGGGAGTGCGCCGAACCGGATGTCGAGGTCGAGCGCGACGTCGTGCTCGAGGAGATCGCCATGCGCGACGACGATCCCGAGGACGCTCTCGGCGATGTGTTCCTGTCGGCGATGTTCGGGCCGCATCCGGTGGGCCGCCCGGTCATCGGCAGCATGGACTCGATCGCCGCGATGACCCGCGACCAACTGCACTCGTTCCACGTCCGGCGCTACACCCCGGAACGGATGGTGGTGGCGGTGGCGGGCAATGTCGATCACGACGAGGTCGTCGCACTGGTGCGCGAGCACTTCGGGCGCCACATGGTGCCCGGTGCCACCGCCCGGCGTCCGCGCGGGGGGACCGGCCGGGTGCCGGGGCAGCCGAGCGTGCTGCTGGTGAACCGGGACGCCGAGCAGACCCACATGCTGTTGGGTGTGCGGACGCCGGGCCGGCACTGGAAGCACCGCTGGGCACTGACGGTGCTCAACACCGCCCTCGGCGGCGGCCTGAGCTCGCGGCTGTTCCAGGAGATCCGGGAATCCCGGGGTCTGGCGTATTCGGTTTACTCCACGGTGGACATGTTCTCCGACGCCGGCGCCCTGTCGGTGTATGCGGCCTGTCTACCCGACCGGTTCGCCGAAGTCGCGGCGGTGACCGCCGATGTTCTGGAAACCGTTGCGCGCGAAGGTATCACCGAACAGGAATGCCGGATCGCCAAGGGTTCGTTGCGCGGCGGACTGGTGCTCGGCACCGAGGACTCCGCGTCGCGGATGAACCGGCTGGGGCGCAGCGAGCTCAACTACGGGGAGCACCGTGGTCTGTCGGAGAGCCTGGCCAATATCGAGGCAGTGAGCGTCGACGAGGTCAACGCCCTTGCGCGCAAGCTGCTCACCCGCCCGTACGGCGCCGCGGTGCTGGGGCCGTACCGCTCGAAACGTTCGCTGCCCAAGCCACTTCGGGTCATCGCGGGCTAGCCGGTGTCGTTCGCGCCGGGCGATCTGGATGTGCCGGTGCTCGGCGCACCGATGGCCGGCGGGCCGGGCACTCCGCAGCTGGCGGCCGCGGTGTCGTCGGCCGGCGGACTGGGATTTCTGCCGGGCGGTTACCTGAGCGCGCAGCGGTTGGCCGAGGACATCACCACGGCCCGGTCGTTGACGAGCGGGCCGCTCGGGGTGAACCTTTTTGTGCCGCAACCGAACATCGCCGACCCCGTCGCGCTCGACCGTTACCGGGCGGCCCTGCAGGAGTTGGGCCGACGGTACGGCGTCGAGCCGGGGCGGCCCGCTGGGACGACGACGCATGGAGCGAGAAGGTCGAACTGCTGCTCGCCACCCGGCCCGAGGTGGTGTCGTTCACGTTCGCGCTGCCGGATCCGGTGGTGCTGGCCCGGTTCCGCGCCGCGGGCGTCACGACGGCGATGACGGTCACCAGCGTCGACGAAGCTCGGGCGGCCGCCGGTTTCGATGCGCTGGTGGTCCAGGGGCCCGACGCCGGCGGCCATCGTGGCACGCTGGATCCCGCGCGGCTGCCGCCCCGTCAGCCATTGCCCGAGTTGCTGACCGGCGTGCTCCGCGCGGTCGACATACCGGTGGTGGCCGCCGGCGGCATCGCCGACGCCGACGCCGTGGCCGCCGCATTGCGGGCCGGTGCGTGCGCGGTGCAGGTGGGCACCGCGCTGCTGTGCGCCGAGGAGGCCGGCTCCAACGCCGTGCACCGGGCCGCGCTCGCCGATCCGCGGTTCACCGAAACCGTTGTCACCCGCGCATTTTCGGGCCGCTACGCCCGCGGACTGGTCAACGACTTCACCCGGCGCCTCGATCCGCTGGCGCCTCCCGGATATCCGGAGGTGCACCACATGACCTCACCGATCCGCCGGGCCGCGGTCGCCGCCGGGGATCCGGATGGCACCAACCTGTGGGCGGGCGCGGGGTTCCGCTCGGCGCGGTCCGCCCCGGCGGCCGAGATCGTCGCCGAACTCGCAGCGGGGCGATGTCGCCCCATCTGACGCAGCCGCGGTAGAGGTCATCGCCCAGCCGACGCACGATCAGGCCGACTGGGCGATGGGAGACAAGTCGTTCTCAGGACAGCAGCGGAGCCGGATCGGTGAACGGCAGACCCAGGTCGTGGGCGACCTCGTGGTTGAGCAGGTGGCCGTCGTGCGTCGAGAGTCCCTTCGCCAGAGCGGGATCCGCCGCACAGGCGGCACGCCAGCCCTTGTCGGCGAGCTTGAGCACGTAGGGCATCGTCGCGTTGGTCAGCGCATAAGTCGATGTCCGCGGGACTGCACCCGGCATGTTGGCCACGCAGTAGAACACCGCGTCGTGCACACGGAACGTCGGATCGTCGTGCGTGGTGGGCTTGGAGTCTTCGAAGCAGCCACCCTGGTCGATCGCGATGTCGACCAGGACCGCGCCCGTCCTCATCTGCGCCACAGTGGCATTGGTGACCAGCTTGGGGGCCTTTGCGCCCGGGACCAGCACGGCGCCGATCACCAGGTCGGCCTGCTTGACCGCGTCCTCCAGATCCAGCCTCGAGGAGTAGCGGGTCTCGATGGCGCCGCCGTACTCGGCGTCGATCTTGCGGAGGATGTTGATGTTGAGGTCGAACACGGTGACGTGTGCGCCCATGCCCCAGGCGACGGCGGCGGCGTTGTCGCCCGCCATTCCGCCGCCGATCACCACGACTTTGGCCGGTGCGACACCGGGCACGCCACCCATCAGCACGCCGCGTCCGCCGTGGGTGCGCATCAGGTGGTAGGCGCCGACCTGAGCCGCGAGCCGGCCGGCGACCTCGCTCATCGGGGCGAGCAGGGGGAGCGCCACCGACCCGTCTGATCCAGTGGTCTGGACGGTCTCGTAGGCGATCGACGTGGTGCCCGACGCGAGCAGCGCGTCGGTGCAGGGCTTGGACGCCGCCAGGTGCAGATAGGTGAACAGCGTCTGGTCCTTGCGCATGCGCGCGTACTCGGCCTCGATCGGCTCCTTGACCTTGAGTAGCAGGTCGGCTTGCGCCCACACCTGATCGGCGGTGCCGACGATCTGGGCGCCGGCCGCTTTGAAGTCGCTGTCGTCGATCGCCGAGCCCAGGCCGGCGCCGGCCTGGATCGCGACGTCGTGGCCGCGGCGGGTCAGCTCGGCCACGCCGGCCGGTGTGAGGGCCACGCGGTATTCGTTGTTCTTGATTTCGGTGGGAACGCCGATGTGCATGGAGCAATTCTGAAGAAACAGCGACTTCTTCACAAACAGAATGAAGAAGATTCAATAGACTGATCGGATGGCTGAACGATCGTCATCCACTGTGGGACGCGGCGCTTCTGCTTCGAAGGATCTTCGGCCGGTTCTCGATGATGTCGATCGCCGCATCCTGACGACGCTGCACGGCGACGCGCGGATCTCCAACAGCGCGCTGGCCGAACTGGTGGGGATCGCGCCGTCCACCTGTCACGGACGGATGCGCCGACTGCAGGAACTCGGGGTGATCCGGGGCTTCTACACCGACATCGATCCGGCCGCGATCGGCCTTTCGATGCAAGCGATGATCTCGGTGAGCCTGCAGTCCAACGCGCGCGGCAAGATCCGCAATTTCATCAAGCAGATCCGGCGCAAGCCCCAGGTGATGGATGTGTACTTCCTGGCCGGCGCGGACGATTTCATCCTGCACGTCGCGGCCCGGGACACCGAGGACCTGCGTGCCTTCGTCGTGGAGAACCTCAACGCCGACCATGACGTCGCCGGCACCCAGACGTCGCTGATCTTCGAGCATCTGCGCGGGGCCTCCCCGCTGTGATGGGTGCGTCGGCTCAAAACGGCGGCGTGTCATTGCGCTCGGCGACCAGGGCGTCATTGAGGGCGCGCTCGGCCTGTATCCGGGCGGCACGTGTCTTGGCCCGGGTCCGTTTTCGGTTGGGCATTTTGAGTCCTCGCGCCGGTGGCGGTGGTTCGCAGACGATCGGTGGCAGCGGGGCGGTGGCGGGGTTGAATCCGGGGAAAAGCAGAGCGGCAAAGGGTTTGGTGGTGTAGCTGAGCCCGGCGGGTGTGGTGACGGTGAGGGTGCCGTCGGGGTCCTGACGTTCGGTCCAGCCGGGCCAAAAGGTCTTGAGCAGGTGGTGTTTTCGGCATTTCGTGCTGTTGTTCGACGGATGCGTCGGCCCGGCCGGCCAGGGGATGCTGTGGTCGATATCGGCCGCGACGGCGGGCTGGTCGCAGCCGGGGAAGCGGCAGGTGAGGTCGCGGGCCCGCACGAACCGATCGTGGGCGGCCGGAAGTCGGTAGCTGTCGACCGGGTCGGCATCGGGGGCGGTGAGCCGACGGACGGTGGCACCGCGGGCGATCAGGTCGGCCACCAACGCGGCGGGCAGCACCCCGCCGCGGGGCAGCTCGGCGATGAGTGCGGCCGCCGGACGAACAGGGGTTCCGGGACCGGGGGGAGCCGACGGCGGCGGGGCAGAGTCGGGTGGGGGCGAGCCGGGCGGTTCGGGCGGGCCGGTCCGGGGGTCGGGACACGGTGGGAGGTCGTCGGGATCCGGGCCGCCGGTGGGGCCGTCACCGGCCGGCTCGTCGGGATCATCCTCTGAACCGTCGCCGTGCATCGCGTCATCGGGCTGGGCGCCCAGTGCCGAGGTATCGGCGTATACGTGGATCATGAACCGGGCGGCGACCTCGTCGTCACCGCTGCCGGCCGGGCAGTCGGGGTTGTCGCAGCGACAGGGCAGGCGGGTGGCACGAACAGCAAGCGCCCCCATTGCGTCAGCACGACGCTGTGCCAGGGTGCGGGGGTCGTCGTCGCACACGCTGCGGATCAGTGAACCGACGGCCTGGTGCAGCAATGCAGCATCCGCTGTCGACAGGCGACCGGCCACGCTGGTGGTGCCCGAGTCGTCGCAGGGACCGCCGATCGTGAAGTCGCGGCCCTGCAACGAATTCCGGGACCGCTTCACCGCCCCGGGGTCGCGGCGCTCGACGATCGCGTCGACGGCCTTTTCCAGCTTGTACTTCGACAGCGGCCCGAACCGGGACGCGGCGGCGGCGATGTCGGCGTCGATGGCGGCCAGTGCTACTGCGTCGGTGACCAGTGCGGTGCGGTTGCAGATGACGCCGGCCGCATAGGCGCTGAGCTCGCCGGCCAGGTGCCGGGCGCCGACGTTCGGCAGTTTGTCGCGCAGCGTGATCGCGTCGTTCATCAGTCCCGAGGCCCGCCCCTGCGACGCCGTCAGCACACAGGACACCTCGGCCGCGCAGGCGTCCCAGTCGTCGCAGGCCCAGTCCGGATGCTCGTCGAGCACCCGGCGCCGCACCAGTTCGGCGATGCCCGCGCTGGTGCGGGCCTCGGCGGCGGCCGTGATCCGGGCGCTGTCGGCGATCGCGGTAGCCAGGGCGGCATCATCGAGGCGCCGCAGGTCCGCGGGATCCGGCCATGCGCATTCGAACATACTTGCGACAGTAATCGCCGATCCGGGTCCGCACTGCGCCGGCGAGTCACGCTGTGGATGAGGTCCAGACTGTGGATAGATCGGGCACCGCCGCCGATTACGCTGCATCCATGCGAGTCGGAGTGCTGGGAGCCAGGGGCAAGGTCGGGGCGACGATGGTGGCGGCGGTGGAAGCCGCCGACGACCTCACCTTCACCGTCGGGGTCGACGCCGGGGATGAACTGAGCCTGCTGACCGGCAGCGGCACCGAGGCCGTCATCGATTTCACCCACCCGGACGTCGTGATGGACAACCTGAAGTTCTTGATAGACAACGGAATTCATGCGGTCGTCGGCACCACCGGATTCACCCAGGAGCGGCTGGACCAGGTGCAGGGCTGGGTCGGCCGGCAGCCGGGCGCCGCGGTGCTGATCGCGCCCAACTTCGCCATCGGTGCCGTGCTGAGCATGCACTTCGCCAAGCAGGCCGCACCGTACTTCGAGTCCGTCGAGATCATCGAACTGCATCATCCGCAGAAGGCCGACGCCCCGTCGGGCACCGCCGCCCGCACCGCGAAACTGGTTGCCGAGGCGCGAAAAGGCCTGCCGCCCAATCCCGATGCCACCAGCACCGGCCTGGAGGGTGCGCGCGGCGCCGATGTCGACGGCATCCCGGTGCACTCGGTGCGACTCACCGGACTGGTGGCCCACCAGGAAGTGCTGTTCGGGACCATGGGCGAGACGCTCACCATCCGGCACGACAGCCTGGACCGCACGTCGTTCGTTCCCGGGGTGCTGCTCGCGGTCCGCAAGATCAACGAACACCCCGGTCTGACGGTGGGCATAGAGCCGCTGCTGAACCTGCAATGATGACCAAGGCGCTGATCGGCTTCCTGTGCGGCGCACTCGTCGTCTACTTCGTGCTGCTCGGCCGCACGGCCGTCGCGATGGTCGCCGACGGCCGCCCCGCCGCGGTCGGACTGGGCATCGCGCTGTTGGCGTTCCCGGTCATCGGGTGCTGGGCGATGCTCGCTACCCTGCGCGCCGGTTTCAGGCATCAGAAGCTGGCCCGGCTGGCCGCCGAGCAGGGGATGGAGCTCGACGTCAGCGAGCTGCCGCGCCGCGCATCGGGCCGCATCGAGCGCCGGGCCGCCGACCGGCTGTTCGACACGGTGCGAGCCGAACTGGACGACGATCCGGGCAACTGGGTGCGCTGGTACCGCGTGGCCCGTGCCTACGACTACGCCGGGGACCGCGGCCGTGCCCGGGATGCGATGAAGAAGGCCGTGCTGCTCGAGGAGCGCGGATGAGCACGCTGCTGATCGTCCACCACACGCCGTCGCCGGCCACCCGGGAACTGCTGGAGGCCGTCGTGGCCGGCGCACACGATCCCGACATCACCGGGGTCGAGGTCGTCGTCCGTCCCGCGTTGGCCGCGACGCTGCCCGACATGCTCGATGCCGACGGCTACCTGTTCGGGACGACCGCCAACATCGGCTACATGTCCGGGGCCCTCAAACACTTCTTCGACACCGTGTACTACCCGAGCCTGGATCATGTCGCGGGTCGGCCATACGGTCTGTGGGTGCACGGCAACAACGACACGGTCGGTGCCGCCGGCGGCGTCGATAGGATCGCAACCGGGCTGGGTCTGACCCGCGCCGCCGACGTACTGGAGATCACCGGATCGGTCGACAAGGCCGTCCGCGAGAAGGCGTACGAACTCGGCGGCACCCTGGCCGCGACATTGATGGAGGACTGATGGCGGGAATCGCCGAAATCGCTCTCGCCGGGGCCCCGTTGGCCGGCGGAGCGCTACTGGGGCTGGCCGCGGGCAACATGAGGGCGCCGGATATCCGCGCGCTGATCAAGTCGGACATGGACCTGCTGGACCGGCTGCCGGCCGATCAGGTCGAGCGGCGGGCGAACCTGCAGCGGGTCATCGATCAGCGCGTCGACGATCTGATCAACGGCGTCGACAAGGCCACGTCGCTGCGCGAGGTCGCGATGTCCTACCGCGGCAACTGGCGCGACATCGTGGTGTTCGTCTGTGCCCTGCTGTTCACGATCATCTGGTGGAACGTCAGCCACAACCGCGCGAACTGGCTGGCGATGTTCCTGGCGATGATCCTGCTCTGCGTCGTCACCGCCACCTACGCCGGTCGCGGCATCTGGCGGGCGTTGCGGTCCCTGGTCGGCAAGGACGATTAGGACTCAGCGCAGCTGCGCGCCGAACACCTCCTTCATGGCCGCTCGATGCCGCTGCGCACATGCTTCGTCGTACACCTCGGCGTGGTCGGGCACCGCGAAACCGTGCAGCGCCGGATACCACTCGATGGTGTGGGCCACCCCGGCAGCGGTCAGGGCGGTGTCCAGCACCTCTGACTGCTCGGCGGTGTAGCTCTGATCGTCCCGGGCGGCACCGACGTAGACGAAGGCCCGGATGTTTCCGGCCAGCAGGTGCGGGCTGTCGGGTTCGTCGGTGGCCAGCCGGCCGCCGTGGAACGACATCGCCGCGGCCACGCGGTCGGGCACCCGGCCGGCCACCGTGAGTGACATCCGGCCGCCCATGCAGTATCCGGTGGTCCCGAATCGGTCACCTCGGACCTCGGGGCGCGCCGAGAGATAGTCGAAGAACGCCCGGGCGTCGCTGCTCACGCGTTCGGGGGTGAGACTGCCCATCAGGCCGAACAGTTGTCGGCGTTGTTCCTGATCGCCGAACACCGTGTTCAGGTCGAACGGACCCCAACCGGGATTGCGGTAGTAGACATCGGGCACCAGCACGACATACCCGAAGGCCGCCAACTGCTCGGCCATCTCGGTCATCGTGGGCCGCGCGCCGGCGGCGTCGGGAAACTGCACCACGCCGGGCCAGGGTCCGGGGCCGTCGGGAACCGCCAGGGTGACGGGGCAGGAGCCGTCGGCGGTGCTGATGACGTCGGTGATGGTCGGCATGGCCTCCGTTCTACCCGAGCCGATGCCACGTAAACTGCGGATGTGCCGATTCCGACGCCCTACGAGGACCTGTTGCGCCTGGTGCTCGCCGAGGGTGTCCCCAAATCCGATCGCACCGGAACCGGGACCCGCAGCCTGTTCGGCCATCAGATGCGCTACGACCTGTCGGCCGGTTTCCCGCTGCTCACCACCAAGAAGGTCCACACCAAGTCGATCGTCTACGAGCTGCTGTGGTTCCTGCGCGGCGACTCCAACGTGCGCTGGCTGCAAGAGCGTGGCGTCACCATCTGGGACGAATGGGCTTCTCCCACAGGCGAACTCGGACCGATCTACGGCGTGCAGTGGCGGTCCTGGCCCACGCCGTCCGGTGAACACATCGACCAGATCAGCGCGGCCGTCGAACTGCTGAAGCACGACCCGGACTCGCGGCGCAACATCGTCTCGGCCTGGAACGTCGGTCAGATCCCGCAGATGGCGCTGCCGCCGTGCCACGCCTTCTTCCAGTTCTACGTCGCCGACGGCAGGCTGAGCTGCCAGCTGTACCAGCGCAGCGCCGACCTGTTTCTCGGGGTGCCGTTCAACATCGCCAGCTACGCGCTGTTGACCCACATGATGGCGGCGCAGGCCGGTCTGGATGTCGGTGAGTTCGTCTGGACCGGCGGGGACTGCCACATCTACGACAACCACGTCGAGCAGGTCACCGAACAGCTGTCCCGCGATCCCCGTCCCTATCCGGAACTTGTTCTGACACAGCGTGATTCGATCTTCGACTACACCTACGAGGACATCGAGATCCGCAACTACGACCCGCATCCGGCGATCAAGGCGCCGGTGGCGGTTTGACCGGTCCCGCCCTGGTCTGGGCGCAGTCGAGCTCGGGTGTGATCGGCCGCGCCGGCGGTATCCCGTGGCATCTGCCCGAGGACCTGGCCCGATTCAAACAGCTGACGCTCGGACACACCGTGATCATGGGCCGGCTCACCTGGGAATCGTTGCCCGTCAAGGTCCGTCCCCTGCCGGGCCGGCGCAACATCGTGATCACCCGCGACCCGGATTTCGTCGCCGCAGGTGCCGACGTCGCGACGGCGCTGGATCGCGTACCCCTGGCGGACGCCTGGGTGATCGGCGGCGCACAGATCTACGCCCTGGCACTGCCGTTGGCGACGCGATGCGAAATCACCGAGGTGGACATCGACCTGCCGCCCGAGGACGACGACGCGCTCGCCCCGCGGCTTGACGAGACCTGGACCCGCACCGCGGGGGACTGGCTGATCAGCTCAACCGGGTTGCGCTACCGGTTCCACAGCTACACACGATGAGCCTGACCGTCACCCAGGCCCGCCGGATTACCTTGGCGGCGCAGGGGTTTCACGAACCCAAGCCTGCCGGTCCGGTGAGCCGGGCGCACCTCAAGCGGCTCATCGCACGAATCCAGGTGTTGCAGCTGGACTCGGTGTCGGTGGCGGTGCGGGCACACTACGCACCGGTGTTCAGCCGGCTCGGCGGATACGACCGCGACATGCTCGACCGGGCGGCCTGGAGCCACAGCGCCCGCTCGCCGCGGCTGCTCGTCGAGTACTGGGCGCACGAGGCCGCGCTGATGGCCGTCGAAGACTGGCCGCTGTTGCGCTGGCGGATGCGCGAATACCGCGACGGCCGTTGGGGCCGTGAGATCGTCCGTAAGAACCCGCGATTGGCCGACGACATCGTTGCCGCCGTGGCCGAACTCGGCCCGGCGACCGCGGGGCAGATCGAGGCGCACCTGGAGGCGGCCCCGCGACGCCGGCAGGGTCCCTGGTGGGATCGCAGCGAAACCAAGTGGGTGGCCGAGGCGCTGTGGTCGGCGGGGGTGCTGACGACGGCCCACCGGACCGGGTTCGCCCGGCACTACGACCTGACCGAGCGGGTGCTGCCGCCCGAGGTGCTGGCTCGCGAGGTCGACGACGACGCGGCGCTGCGTGAGCTGACCCTCAAGGCCGCCGGCGCGCTGGGGGTGGGCACCGAGGCGGACATCCGCGACTACTTCCGGCTGGGCGCCGCACAGGTCAAACCGGCGCTGGCCGACCTGGTCGCCTCGGGGGACCTGGACCGTGTCAGCATCGACGGGATTTCGGCGTATCTGGCTGCCGGACAGAAGATTCCACGCATCGACCGGGGAACCGCGCTGCTGTGCCCGTTCGACCCGCTGATCTTCTTCCGGCCCCGGATCGCGCGGCTGTTCGGCTTCCACTACCGCATCGAGATATACACCCCGGCCGCCAAGCGCCGGTACGGGTACTACGTTTGGCCGTTCCTGCTCGACGGCGAACTCGTCGGCAGGGTCGATCTCAAGGCCGACCGGGGCGCCGGCGTGCTCCATGTCGTCGGTGCCTTCGCCGAGGAGGGGCAGGATCGTCAGCGGGTGGCCGCAGCGCTGGCGGGTGAACTGACGACGATGGCGCGATGGCTGGGAATGGCAGCCGTCAACGTCGGGCAGACCGGCGACCTCGCCGCATCGCTTGCCGCTGCGCTCGGCTGATCGACCACACGGGTAGTCGACTACTCGTGGCCGAATCGATTGCCGCCCTTAGCGTTCACCTCAGGTCTGGAGGAGGTGGAAGCACATGGCCCTTACCGATAACTGCGATATCTTCGCGTCCGTCAACGAGTCGGCGGTGCGACGGGTGCTGACCCACGTGACGCGTCAGCGCCCGGCGCTGGTCAACTACGGCAGTCCCGGTGTGGTGCAACGCCCCGAGCTGTTGTGCAACCCCGTGGACGCGCATCCGGTGGCGGTGGCGCGCGGAAACACGTTGATCACCACGCTGCCTTTTCTGCCGGTGGTGCTGACCGACAACCCCGCCCTTCAGATGGAGTGGTGTTTTCAGCTGTCGAAGGCGGGACTGGATGTGCACCCGGGCAATGCGATCGCGCTGCCGCCCGAACTCGCGCCCCTGGGCGAACAACGCATCGCCGGTCAGCTCGCCTTCTGCGCCGGACTGGGTTGCCCCGACGACCGCCTGGTGGCCGTGTTGCCGGTGCCCGGGCTTCCTCGGCCCAAAGTTGCGGGCCGCGGGAAGGATCGAGAGCCGCCGCGCCGGTTTCCGCCCATCACCGTCCCGACCCGGGGGCTGCGGTGCTTCTGCCTGGAAACGGACATCGTCGCAGGCGCGGACTTCTTCGGGCCGGCCGGAAACCAGCACTTTCGGGCTCTGCTGGCCGGGCTGGAGATCGTCGATCTCGCTCCGCAGAACATGGAGGACGCCATCGAGTGCTACGTAAAGATGGCGGTCAGGTTCGGGCTGCTGCCCAAGCTCGCGGTGCCCGTGGTGAGGTTCACGACGGACCTGTTCGGATTCGCCCAACTGGCGATCGAGCCCACCGCGAATTCGGTAGCTGTCCCGAATAATCCTGCGCTGGAAGATGATTCGGTGAAGATCCGCCTCGATCTCACGACGTCGTCGATCACCGGCGGTGGCGGCGGGAGCACCGGTGGCGGCTCCGGCGGCAGCGCCCCGCCGTCCTTCCCGGGCGTCGATCGGCCACGCAGCAGATCGGGTCCCTTCGATCTGGCGGCCGCCCTGTCCGAGCGTGCCGTGCAGGAACTCTTCGACGTCGCCCGCGCCGGGGCAAAGCTCGACGTGTCCGACAGCGTGTCACTGGGGCCGCTCACCGCGGGCTACGACATCAAGGCACATCTGGCCAACGGCAGCATCGACCTGAACTCCGACGGCACCATCTCGGTCAGTGAACTCGACGTCGAATGGGATGTCCTGCACTTCTGGGCGGGCATCGACATCGACCCCATCTGCGTCGGCGGCTGGTGCATCGTGCCGACCCCGTTGGGGTGCGCGGTAAGGCTGCCGAGGCTGTGCGCATTCACCGACAACCCTGATCTCGGCATCGATCTGGACCTGTCGGGCATCCTGGTCAGTGAGTTCTCGGTGCGGATGGGGCCGGCGATGCGCTACGGCGTCAACCCCGGACGGCAGCCGTGGATGAACGACTGGGACGCGCACGACCTTTCGGTGCCCAACGAGTGGCAGCTCTACTTCGACATCGCTCCCGGCGACGTCGACGTGGACATCTTCGACATCGCCGACATCGTCGGGAACCTGTTGGAGAACGCGCTGGACGACGCGCTGGACGACGCGCTGTGGTTCCTGCCGGGCTGGGCCGTGGATTTCGTCAAGGCAATCCTGGGGCCGGTGATCGACGCGGTGCGCGCCATTCTGGACATCGGCGACGACATCGGCGAGTGGTTGTCGCATCTGCTCGGCGTCGATCTCGATCTGATCAACGTGCTGGCCGACTGGATCCTCGGCTTCTTCACCTCGAGTCCGGTCGCACGGCTCGACGAGCCGATGCCGCTGATGGCGGCGCAGCCCGACAAGATGGCGGTGCTGCTGCCGGTGGAATTCATCGGCCTCGCCGTCGACGACACCGAAATGCAACTGCAGATCGACCTAGGAGACTGAGCGAACCATGCGTGCCCGATTGAATTCGATGTTCTTCACCCAGTCGGCGTTCGACAGTGCATCGCCCGTCGGGTCAGCGGTTGTCGCGCACCGCTTCGACGACGAGGGGGACTACGACGTCCACCTCGGCCGGGCGAAAGAACCGCCCGAGCGGGTCGTGCTGACGGTGGGTCCGGCCGCGGCGGATCGTTCCTCCGGCGCGGTCGGCGTGACGATCGACACCGCGCCGGCGAGATCCGATGCGGCGGCCGATCGGCGCGGCCGGCTGACGGCGGGCGGGTACGCCTCCTTCAGCACGCCGAGCGCGCGGGGAGTCGACTCGGTGATCGTCGCCCGGCGGCAGGGGGCGGAGGTGGACGAGTTCGACAGTCGCCGGCTCGGCCCCGGCGACGTCTACGGGCTCACCCTGGTCCGCCCGGGGGTCTATTCGGTGCGCAACACGCTTGGTGACGCCACCGGGCGGATCGTCGTCGACTATCCGGTGGTCGGGTCGCGACCGTACCGCCCGGCCGAACCGGTGCGCGTGTCCTGTGCGCGGAACGGACTGGCGCCCAGTGAGATTCGGGTCGGACCGGGCCAGGGTATCGTGTTCGACATCGAGACCGACGCCCGCCTGATCATCGACCTCGTCGAGCCGGATGACGGTCCGAACCCCCGGCCGCGGGGGCGGCGAGCACGGCACCGTCGCGCCGAGTAGCTCAGCGCAATGTCGTTGTCGCGCTTGACCTTTGTCTCTAGGAGAAGTAACCGCTAGGCAAGCAGCGGATTGCGTACCCTTACGGCGTCGCCGAACCGGCTGAAATCACGGTCGGCCGAACATAATTCGCGGATCCCGTGCGACGCGCACATGGCCGCGATACGGGCGTCGTGCACCATCGGGCCGGCCACCCTGCCCGATGCGAGCAGGGCTTTGAGTTCATCCCAGTACTGTGTGCCCTCGCTGAGCAACGATATGGTTGGAGCGGCCAGCCACGCCTCGATCTGCATGATCGCCTGGTTGCGGGTGCTCGGCGGGTCGTAGATGCGGGGATGGGTCACGATCGCGAAGAACTCGTGCAGGCAGGGCCATGGGATTGCCCATCCGGACTTTCCTTCGGCCAGGCCCTTCAACCGCTCGGCGGCACGATCGTGAAACTCCGAGTCGCGCCGGTGGGCGTAAACCAGGAGATTCGTGTCGACGGCGATCACGGTGAGTCGTAGATCGTGTCACGGAGCTGTTCCCAGCTTGCGTCACGGTAGGCGGGAGCCAAGCCGTTCCCGCCGACGCTGGCATCGGCAAGGATGAAGTGCGCGTTGCGTTTCCGTTCCCTTACGGTTGCCCGCAGACCAGTCTCGATCAGCTCCCGCAAGGTGGTTCCGTCGCGGCGCGCCAGCTCCTGAGCATCGCGCAACAGCTCATCCGGCAGGTTGACGGTCGTCTTCATACTGCTGACCATACCAGAAAGGCCATACAGCCATATCCCATTGCGGACGGTGCGCTGCGGAGCCGCGTTAGGCTCACCGCGTGGCCCAGACCGCCCCGCTGCGCGTGCAGCTGATCGCCAAGACGGAGTTCACCGCGCCCGCCGACGTGCCGTGGACCACCGACGCCGACGGCGGGCAGGCGCTGGTCGAGTTCGCCGGCCGGGCCTGCTACCAGACCTGGGACAAGCCCAACCCGAAGACGGCCACCAATGCCGCCTACCTCAAGCACATCATCGACGTCGGTCATTTCGCGGCGCTCGAACACGCCAGCGCCACCTTCTACATCACCGGCGTATCCCGCTCGTGCACCCATGAGCTGACCCGGCACCGGCACTTCTCCTACAGCCAGCTCTCCCAGCGCTACGTGCCCGGCGACGACGCCCACGTGGTGGTCCCGCCGGGCATCGATGGCGACCCCGAACTGGAAGCGATGTTCCTGGCGGCGGCCGACGCCAGCCGCGCCGCATACGACCGGCTGCTCGCGGGTCTGGAGGCGAAGCTCGACGACGCGCCGGGGCAGACGCTGCGCCGAAAGCAGGCCCGCCAGGCGGCCCGTGCGGTACTGCCGAACGCCACCGAGAGCCGGATCGTGGTGACCGGCAACTACCGCGCCTGGCGCCACTTCATCGCCATGCGGGCCAGCGAACACGCCGACGTGGAGATGCGCCGACTGGCGATCGCCTGCCTGCGCCGGCTTGTCGAGGTCGCGCCCGCGGTGTTCACCGATTTCGAGATCACGACGCTGGCCGACGGCAGTGAGGTCGCGACCAGCCCGCTGGCGACGGAGGTTTGAGAAACCGACTGGCCCGGCACGGTAACCTTAGGCCCGTGAGCACCAGCGGATTCGACGTCAGAGCGCGGTTGGGCACCGTGCTGACTGCCATGGTGACGCCGTTCGGCCCGGACGGCTCGCTGGATCTGGCCGCCGCCAAGAAGCTCGCAACACGCCTGGTCGACGCCGGCTGTGACGGTCTGGTGGTGTCCGGCACCACCGGGGAGTCGCCCACCACCACCGATGACGAGAAGATCGCGCTGCTGCGGGCGGTGCTCGAAGCCGTGGGGGACCGGGCCCGCATCATCGCCGGAGCCGGCTCCTACGACACCGCTCACAGTGTCCACCTGGCCGAGGCCTGTGCCGCCGCCGGCGCGCACGCCCTGCTGGTGGTGACCCCGTACTACTCGCGTCCGCCGCAGGCGGGTCTGCTCGCGCATTTCCGCGCGGTCGCCGATGCCACGGATCTGCCCAATGTGCTCTACGACATCCCGCCGCGTTCGTCGATCCCGATCGAATGGGACACGCTGCGCGCGCTGGCGCGGCACCCGAACATCGTCGCGGTCAAGGATGCCAAGGGCGATCTGCACGGCGGCGCGCAGATCATGGCCGAGACCGGCCTGGCCTACTACTCCGGTGACGATTCGCTGAACCTGCCGTGGCTGGCGGTCGGCGCCGTCGGTGTGGTCAGCGTGTGGGGTCACCTGGCTGCCGCGCAGCTGCGGGACCTGGTGTCGTCCTTGCACTCCGGTGACATCGCGACGGCGCGCAAGATCGCCGTCGCGCTCGGTCCGCTCAACGCCGCCCAGTCCCGGCTCGGCGGGGTGACGATGTCGAAGGCCGGACTGCGGCTGCAGGGCTTCGACGCCGGGGATCCCCGGCTGCCGCAGGTGCCCGCAACATCCGGTCAGGTCGACGCGCTTGCCGCCGACATGCGCGCCGCCGGCGTCCTGGCGTAGCCGGATGGACACAGAACTCGCGCCACCCGGGCCGCTGGCTCCGGGTGGGCTGCGGGTCACCGCGCTCGGCGGGATCGGCGAAATCGGCCGCAACATGACGGTTTTCGAGCATCTGGGGCGGCTGCTGATCGTCGATTGCGGGGTGCTGTTTCCCAGCCACGACGAGCCCGGCGTCGACCTGATCCTGCCGGACCTGCGGCACGTCGAGGACCGCCTCGACGACGTCGAGGCGCTGGTGCTCACCCACGCCCACGAAGACCACATCGGCGCCATCCCGTTCCTGCTCAAGCTGCGCTCCGACATTCCCGTCGTCGGTTCACGGTTCACGCTCGCGCTGGTCGCGGCGAAGTGCCGTGAACACCGCATCAAGCCGGTGTTCGTGGAAGTGGCTGAGGGACAACGCAGTACGCACGGAGTGTTCGAGTGCCAGTACTTCGCGGTCAACCACTCCATCCCCGACGCACTGGCCATCGCCATCCACACCGGCGCGGGCACCGTCCTGCACACCGGTGACATCAAGCTCGACCAACTGCCGCTGGACGGCCGGCCGACCGACCTGCCCGGCATGTCCCGGTTGGGCGATGCCGGGGTCGACCTGTTCCTGTGCGACTCGACCAACTCCGAGTACCCCGGAGTCGGCCCGTCGGAAAGCGAGGTGGGGCCCAATCTGCACCGCCTGATCCGCGGTGCCGACGGCCGGGTGATCGTCGCCTGTTTCGCCTCCAACGTCGACCGGGTGCAGCAGATCGTCGATGCCGCGGTGGCGCTGGGCCGCAAGGTGTCGTTCGTCGGCCGCTCGATGGTTCGCAACATGGGCATCGCCCGCGAACTCGGATTCCTGACCGTCTCCGACGACGACGTCCTCGACATCGGCGCGGCCGAGATGCTGCCGCCCGAGCGGGTCGTCCTGGTCACCACCGGCACCCAGGGCGAGCCGATGGCGGCGCTGAGCCGGATGTCAAGGGGTGAGCATCGCAGTATTACCTTGACCGCCGGCGACCTGATCATCCTGTCGAGTTCGCTCATCCCCGGAAACGAGGAGGCCGTCTACGGCGTCGTTGATTCGCTGGCCAAGATCGGCGCCCGGGTGGTCACCAACGCCCAAGTGCGCGTGCATGTTTCGGGTCACGCCTACGGCGGCGAACTACTTTTCCTCTACAACGGCGTGCGGCCCCGGAATGTGATGCCGGTACACGGGACGTGGCGGCACCTGCGGGCCAACGCCAAGCTCGCCGCGGGCACCGGGGTGCCGCCGGAGAACATCCTGCTGGCCGAGAACGGCGTCAGCGTCGACCTGGTCAACGGCGTCGCGAAAATCGCCGGGGCGGTTCCGGTCGGCAAGATGTTCGTCGACGGCCTGATCACGGGCGACGTCGGTGACGCCACCCTGGGTGAAAGGCTAATCCTCGCTTCGGGTTTCGTCGCCGTCACCGTCGTCGTGCACCGCGGCACCGGGCGTCCCGCTGCCCCTGCGCACCTGCACTCGCGGGGATTCAGCGAGGATCCCAAGGCGCTGGAGCCGGTCGCCCTCAAGGTCCAGGCGGAGTTGGAGGTGCTGGCGGCCGACAACGTCACCGACCCGGGGCGTATCGCCCAGGCGGTGCGGCGCACCGTCGGCAAGTGGGTGGGGGAGACCTATCGGCGCCAGCCGATGATCGTGCCGACCGTGTTGGAGATCTAGGGTTTGTTCGCCCGCTCGGCGGCGTGGTCCTCGATGGCCTTGCCGATGGCGTGGGCAGCCCGGTCGACGAACATCGTCCCGCTGTCGGTCACCCAGTCGCGGGAGGCGACCGGGCCCGCGAGCTGGCCGGTGAAGTGCGGCATGACGTACTGCGCGAACAGTTCGTAGCTGCGTAGCTTGGCCGCCGGCGGGGCCCAGTCGTGATCGAACAGCAGGAAGGCGCCGAATCCGCCGTTGCTCGCCTCGACGAGTTCCCCGATCCGGGCGACAGCGTCGTCGGGCGTGCCGATCACGGCGAAACCGGACTGCCGGTTGTTGGCGATGATCTCGGCGGTCGTGTCGCCCTGCACCGGGCCGGCGGGCAGAATGTGGCTGAAATACCTTGAGAACTCGGCGATTCCGTATTCCACGTCCCGTTCGGCCTGCTCGCGGGTTTCGGCCAGGTGCATCGGGCCGACGAGTCGCCACTTGGACCGGTCGGCGATGTGACCGTTCTCGGCGGCGACCTCCTCCCACGTCGACCAGTGCTGGGCCAGCAGGTCCATGCCCTGCCGCGCGGTCGCGGCGATCGACAGCATGCCGATGCCGTGCTTGCCCGCACCGCGCGGACCGGTCGGGGAGAACGACGCCGCGACGGCGACGTCGAAGCACGGATCGCTGTACGGCTTCAGCTGCAGCCGCGCATCCTGCAGGGTGAAGCCGTCGGTGTGCATCGTGACCGTCTCGCCGCGCAACAGCCGCATAATGGCGTCGAGGCACTGCTCCATGCGGGGGCGCTGCTCGTCGGCGGGGATGCCGAGCATGTGGGCGTCGGAGGTCAGTTGGCCCGGGCCGCAGCCGAGCATCGCCCGGCCGCGGGTCAGGTGGTCGAGCAGCACCATCCGGTCGGCCAGCATCAGCGGGTTGTGGTACGGCAGCGAGCTCACGCCGGTGCCGAGCTTGATGTGTTTGGTGCGCTCGGCGGCCACCGCGATGACGACCTCCGGCGAGGCGATGATCTCGAAGCCGGCGGAATGATGCTCGCCGATCCACGCCTCGTGGAAGCCGAGGCGGTCCATCGCGACGATCAGCTCGAGGTCCCGCTCGATGGCCAGGGTCGGGTTCTGCCCGACGGGGTGGAACGGTGCCATGAAGTTTCCGAAGCGCATCGGCACAGTGTGGAGGCCGGACCCCGCCCGTCGGAGCGCATTCGGCGAACTACCGTTTGTTCACATACCCCGCGTCGACGGGCAGCGCCACGCCGGTGATGTAGCGGCCGGTGTCGGACACCAGATAGAACACCGCGTTGGCGATGTCCTCGGGTTCCAGCGTCTGCACCGGCAGCACATTGCTCATGCTGGGTCCGCCCTGGGTTTCCTGCGCCATGCCTTCCAGCCAGGACCGGGTGAAGTCGTTGTCGATCATCGGGGTGTTCACCCCGGCCGGATGGACCGAGTTGACCCGGATATTGAACTGGCCCAAGAAGTTTGCATACGTCCGCATCAGGCCGACGATGCCGTGCTTGGCGGCCGCGTAGCCCACCGAACCGGCGACCGGATTGCCGATACCGACCAGACCCATCACCGAACTGGTCAGCACCATCGCGCCGCCGTTGCCGAACTTGATCATCGGCCTCATCGCCACGTCGACGGTGTGGTACACGCCGGTCAGGTTGACGTCGATGACGTCCTGCCAGGCGCCCGCGTCGGCCATCGGGGCGATGCCGGCGTTGGCGATGACGATGTCCAGCCGGTCACCGAGCCTCTCGGTGCCGGCGCGCAGTGCGGATTTCAGCGAATCCCGTTCGCGTACATCGGCTTCGGTGGCGAACACCCGCGCACCGGTCTCCTCGACCAGCTTGACCGTGTCGGCCAGATCGTCCGGTGTGGCCATCGGGTAGGGCACCGACGCGATCTGATCGCACAGGTCGACCGCGATGATGTCGGCGCCTTCGGAGGCGAGTTTGACCGCGTGGGCGCGGCCCTGACCGCGGGCCGCCCCGGTGATGAATGCCGTCTTGCCGGTCAGGGTCGCCATGTCAGGCCCGCAGCCGGCCCTTGGCGGGGTCGCCCGCGACAACGGGGGTCAGCATCTTGATGTCGGGGTTTCCGTCGAGAAGCGCGCCGACCGTGCCGAACAGCTTGGCGATCGCGGGTGCGGTGCTGTGCGTCTTGAGGGCCTCCTCGTCGGCCCACTGCTCGACGAAGACGAAGGTGCCGTTGGCCTCGTGCAGCGAGTACAACTGGCAACCCGGCTCGTCGTGCACCTCTTCGATGGCGGCCCGGCACGCGTTGCGCACGGTGTCGACGGCATCGGGCTTGGCGGTCATGGTGGCGACCACGACGACGGGGTTGGACATGCGCGAGCGCTCCTCGATGAGTGGGGCCGGTGACGTTCCTCACCCTAGTGTCCGCCTGCCGGCGCGCTCATCGCCGGTGCCCCGGGACGGTCGCCGGATAACAATTCGGCCACAGACGGCGCTGACGTGCCAGTTCAGGCGGTGTGTGGCGGGTGTGGCGGATGGTGCATATGGGGTTGATGCGTTTAGGCTGGCGGCATGCCTCCGAAGACCGCGACGCGTTCCGGCGCTGCCAAAACCAGCAGGTCACGAGCCAGTTCTCGGCCCGCGCCGCGGAAAGCGCCGAAGAAGCCGGCCAGCCGACGCGGCAACCCGTCGGTGGTGGCGTCGGCCGGTGCCGGGGTCGGCCGGGCGGCGCGGGCGACCTGGCTGATGGTCGCCCGCGGGGTCGGTGGCACCGCACGTTCGGTCGGCCGTGCGCACGACATCGATCCCGGGCACCGTCGCGACGGCATCGCGCTGGCGCTGCTCGGCATCGCCGTCATCGTCGCGGCCAGTTCGTGGTTCGACGCCGCGCGCCCCGTCGGCGCGTGGATCGATGACACGGTGCGCACCCTGATCGGTGGTGCGGTGGTGCTCCTGCCGATCGCCCTGGTGGCGATCGCGGTGACCCTGATGCGGACCGCGCCGAACCCGGAGGCCCGGCCCCGGTTGATCCTCGGTACCGCCATGATCACGTTGCCGGCGCTGGGGTTGTGGCATCTGTGGGCGGGTTCCCCCGACACACCGCCCGGACGCCGGCATGCGGGCGGGTTTGTCGGGTACGTGCTCGGGGGGCCGCTCGCGGACGGGCTGAGCGCCTGGATCGCCGTCCCACTGCTGTTCATCGGCGTGCTGTTCGGGGTGCTGTTGATCACCGGAACCACGATCCGTGAGGTGCCCGAGACGCTCACCGCGATGTTCGGCACCCGGATGTTCCGCCGCGGCGGGTACGACGACGAATACGACGACTACGACGAGGATGGCGGGAACCCCTCGGCGGCAGCGGGATTCGCCGAGGACTTCTCCGACGGTTACTACGACGACACCGACGGATACGCCGATGAGCCCCCGGCCTGGCCCGGCGGCAGTCCCTACCAGAACTACCCGCTGTCGGAGGGCTCCGACGACGCGCCGACCATCCCCGAACCCGCGGCCGCGTCGACGCGTCCGGCGCGCAAGGCGCGCAAGAGTGCGGCAAAACCCAAGGCCGACACCAAGTCCCTCGACCGGGTGATCGACGGACCCTATGTGCTGCCGCCGCTGGACCTGCTGGTCGCCGGCGATCCGCCCAAGCGGCGCAGCGCGGCCAACGAGCAGATGTCCGACGCCATCACCTCGGTGCTCGACCAGTTCAAGGTCGACGCCGCCGTCACCGGCTGCACCCGCGGGCCGACCGTGACGCGCTACGAGGTCGAGCTGGGCCCCGGCGTCAAGGTCGAGAAGATCACCGCGCTGCAACGCAATATCGCCTACGCGGTGGCCACCGAGAGCGTCCGCATGCTGGCCCCGATCCCCGGCAAGTCCGCCGTCGGGATCGAGGTGCCCAACACCGACCGGGAAATGGTCCGGCTGGCCGACGTCCTCACCGCGCCGTCGACCCGAAAAGACCACCACCCGTTGGTGATCGGGCTCGGCAAGGACATCGAGGGCGACTTCATCTCGGCCAACCTGGCCAAGATGCCGCACCTGCTGGTCGCCGGCTCCACCGGATCCGGCAAGTCCAGCTTCGTCAACTCGATGCTGGTGTCGCTGCTGGCGCGGGCCACCCCCGAGGAGGTCAGGATGATCCTGATCGACCCGAAGATGGTGGAACTCACGCCCTATGAAGGCATTCCGCATCTGATCACCCCGATCATCACCCAGCCGAAGAAGGCGGCCGCGGCGCTGGCCTGGCTGGTGGAGGAGATGGAGCAGCGCTACCAGGACATGCAGGCCTCGCGGGTGCGTCACATCGACGTGTTCAACGAGAAGGTGCGCTCCGGCGAGATCACCGCACCGCTGGGCAGCAACCGCGAATACAAGCCGTACCCGTACATCCTGGCGATCGTCGACGAGCTGGCCGACCTGATGATGACCGCGCCGCGCGACGTCGAGGACGCCATCGTGCGGATCACGCAGAAGGCCCGGGCCGCCGGCATTCACCTCGTCCTGGCCACCCAGCGACCGTCCGTCGACGTCGTCACCGGCCTGATCAAGACGAACGTGCCGTCCCGGCTCGCGTTCGCGACCTCCTCGCTGACCGACAGCCGGGTCATCCTCGACCAGCCCGGCGCCGAGAAGCTCATCGGCATGGGCGACGGCCTGTTCCTGCCGATGGGCGCGTCCAAGCCGCTGCGGTTGCAGGGCGCGTTCATCACCGACGAGGAGATCCAGGCCATCGTCGAGGCCTGCAAGGATCAGGCCGAACCGGAGTACACCGACGGTGTCACCACCGCCAAGCCGACCGGTGAGCGCACCGACGTCGACCCCGACATCGGCGACGACATGGACGTCTTCCTGCAGGCCGTCGAACTGGTGGTGTCCAGCCAGTTCGGGTCGACGTCGATGCTGCAGCGCAAGCTGCGGGTGGGGTTCGCCAAGGCGGGCCGGCTGATGGATCTGATGGAGACCCGCGGCATCGTGGGCCCGTCGGAGGGATCCAAGGCGCGCGAGGTCCTGGTCAAGCCCGACGAGCTGGCGGCGACGCTCACGCTGATCCGCGGCGGCCCGGATGGTGGTGGCGACGACCTCGACGACGAACCGGACTTTTAGCGCACCGATCAGAGGACCAGCAGCATCCGGGTGTTGCCGAGGATGTTGGGCTTGACGTAGGACAGGTCGAGGAACTCGGCGACGCCGATGTCGTAGGACCGGCACATCTCCTCGTACACCTCCGCGGTGACGGGGGTGCCCTCGATCTCGGTGAACCCGTGACTGCCGAAGAACTCCGTCTCGAAGGTCAGCACGAACAACCGCTGCAGCTGCAGCTCGCGCGCCACCTCCAGGAGGCGTTCCACGACGGCGTGCCCGATGCCGCGGCCCTTGACCCTCGGATCCACTGCGACGGTGCGGACTTCGCCCAGATCCGACCACAGCACGTGCAGGGCGCCGCAGCCGACGACCTCACCGTCCAGTTCGGCCACCCAGGTTTCCTGCACCGCCTCGTAGAGGGTCACCAGGTTCTTCTCCAGCAGGATCTTCCCGGCGTACGTGTCGACCAGACGTTTGATCGTCGGCACGTCGGTGGTCCGGGCGCGCCGCACCGTCAGTTCCCCAGCACCCGCGTCCACGGGTGCACAGTATCGGTTGCGGGCCGCCCAGTGGCCAACGGAGATTGCCCGGTATCCTGTCCCGGTGTCGGGGCCGTCCATTCCTCCACCAACAGCCCCGCATGTGCCGGTGTTGAACATCGCGAACCTACTGACCGGTCTGCGCATGGTGCTGGTCCCGGTATTCGCCCTCGCCCTGTTTGCCGGCGGTGGCCACCAGACCGCCGCGCGGATCGTCGCCTTCGCGATCTTCGCGGTCGCGGTCGTCACCGACCGGGTCGACGGACAGCTGGCCCGCCGCCGCGGTGAAGTGACCGAATTCGGCAAGCTCGCCGACCCCATCGCCGACAAGGCGTTGATGGGTGCGGCCCTGATCGGGTTGTCGATCCTCGGCGACCTGCCGTGGTGGTTGACGGTTGTGATCCTGGTCCGCGAGATCGGCGTGACGGTGCTGCGGTTCGCCGTACTGCGTCGCGGCGTCATCCCCGCCAGCCGTGGCGGCAAGCTCAAGACCCTGGTGCAGGCCGTCGCGATCGGCCTTTTCATCCTGCCGCTGGTCGGGGTGTGGCACACCGTCGCCTGGGCGGTCATGTGGCTGGCGATCGTGCTGACCGTCGTGACCGGAATCGACTACGTGGTGTCGGCGATCCGCAATTCCCGTCCCGCCGGTTGATCCGGGGATCCGGGAACCATCCGGCGGGCCGGTGACGTTGACACGAAAGACCATGACACCGCCGGCCACACCACATCCGAAGGAGAGCCCGATGACGGTACTGATGCGCGAGGTGATCGGTGACGTCCTGCGGCGCGCCCGCATCGACCAGGGCCGCACGCTGCGCGAGGTGTCCGATTCGGCGCGCGTGAGCCTCGGCTACCTGTCCGAGGTCGAGCGGGGGCGAAAGGAACCGTCGAGCGAACTGCTCGGGTCGATCTGCGGGGCATTGGAGATTCCGTTGTCGCGGGTGCTGATCGACGCGGGGGACCGGCTGGCCCACACCGAGAAGGCCGTCGACCAGAAACCGGCGACGGTGGGCACCGCCAACATCGACGTGAGCACCAAGGTGGTCATTCCGCACGTCGCCACGATGGCGCTGGCCTGAGCGATTTCTTCGGGCGTGTGGCCGGGACCCGGTGTATAGATACGAGCGGCCCGATAGGTTGGGCAGCGGCAGGTACCACTTGTCGACAAGCTTGAGACATCGGCTGGGACATCAACAACGTTAGGCGGAATCAACTCATGGCCAACCCGTTCGTGAAGGCATGGCGCTACCTGATGGCGCTGTTCAACTCGAAGATCGACGAGAACGCCGACCCGAAGATCCAGATCCAGCAGGCGATCGAGGACGCGCAGCGTCAGCACCAGGCGCTGTCCCAGCAGGCCGCCCAGGTCATCGGCAACCAGCGTCAGCTCGAGATGCGGCTGAATCGGCAGCTGGCCGACATCGAGAAGCTGCAGGCCAATGTCCGTCAGGCCCTGTCGCTGTCCGACCAGGCCACCGCGGCCGGCGACGCCACCAAGGCCACCGAGTACAACAACGCCGCCGAGGCGTTCGCGGCGCAACTGGTCACCGCCGAGCAGAGTGTCGAGGACCTCAAGACTCTGCACGATCAGGCGTTGCAGGCCGCCGGGCAGGCCAAGAAGGCCGTCGAGCAGAACGCCATGATGCTGCAGCAGAAGATCGGCGAACGCACCAAGCTGCTGTCGCAGCTCGAACAGGCCAAGATGCAGGAGCAGGTCAGCGCCTCGCTGCGGTCCATGAGCGAGATCGCCGCGCCCGGCAACACGCCGAGCCTGGAAGAGGTCCGCGAGAAGATCGAGCGTCGCTACGCCAATGCCATGGGTTCGGCCGAGCTGGCGCAGAATTCGGTCCAGGGCCGCATGATGGAGGTCCAGCAGGCCAGCGTGCAGATGGCCGGGCACGACCGGCTCGAGCAGATCCGCGCCTCGATGCGCGGCGAGGCGCTGCCGTCCGGCGGTGCCACCGTGAGCCCGGCGACGCCCGAGGTCACAACTACTCCCGAAGAACCGCTGAGCCAGTAGAAGGGTCCGATGTCAGGAGCGAGGTCCGCGGCCCGCGCCGCCCGCCGTGGTGCGGTACAGCGCGGGATCGATGCCGCCAGCGAGGCCGTCGACGTGGTGGCCAGTCGGCTCAGCGCGGCGGCCGACCCGCGGGCCCGACTGCTGCGCAAGCGCAAGTGGGCGTTTCGGCTGGCGATCTTCTTCGGTCTGACCAGCCTGTTCTGGACGTCGGTCACGGGTCTGCTGGCGACCTGGAACACGCCGGTCTGGGTGCTGCTGATCACCGGCATCGTGGCCGCGGCCGCGGCGTTCCCGGCGGCGCTGCTGGTCATGCGGTACCGCTGGTTGCGGGCCGAGCCGCTGCCGCGCGAGCGGGTCACCAGCGGTCGGCGGTTGCCGCCGCCCGGCTCGGCGGCACGGCCGGCCATGTCCGCGCTCGGCGCCTCCGAGCGCGGGCTGGTGTCGCTGATTGGGGTTATCGAGCGCGGCGGGCTGCTGCCCGCGGACGAGATCACCGAACTCACGGCCGCCGCGCACCAGTCCGCGGCGGCCATGGCGGCCACCGCGGCCGAGGTGGTGTCGATGGAACGGGCGGCCGGTGCGTCCCCGCAATCGCGTGCACATCTGGCGGCGACGATCAACGCGTTCACCGCGCAGCTGGGTGCCGGGGTGCGTCAGTACAACGAAATGGTCACCGCGGCAGCGCAATTGGTGTCATCGGCCAACGGTCAGTCCGGGCACGGGGCGTCACCGATGTCGCAGCAGCGCTACCGCAGCGAGCTGGGTGCCGCCACCGACCGGACGCTCGGCTGGGCGCAGGCCTTCGAGGAGTTGGGCAACCTGCCCAGGATTTGATTCAGATGTCGTGCGTGCCCGTCGAGCCGGGTTCGCGCGGCCCGAAGCGCTCGACATACGCGTCGTGGATGTGGGCCCTCTTCTCGCGCTCCTTCTGGTCGAGCAGACTTGGGTCGATGCCGTGTTTGCGCAGCACGTGGCGCCGCCAGACCTTGTTCTGGGAGTGCGAGAAATAGATGAACGGGAGCAGGATCGGCAGCGTCATGCCCAAATGGACCACGAGGGTGGTCGGGATGAACCAGAACGGCAGCAGGATCAGGAGCGCGGGGATGACCATCCGGATCATCAGCCGGGTGGTGGCGCCCTTGCCGGTGACGTCTTCGATCACCCAGTCGCGCATCGCGTCGGGCAGGCGGCCGCCGTAGCAGTAGGTGACGTACTGCCAGGGGTTGGGCCGGGGGCGGTTCGGATTGGCCATCAGAACCTCCGGTTGAGTGTGGGAGCCAGGGCCCCGGCCAGCGCGCGCACCAGGCCCTTGACACCGTCGAAGATGTCGAAGTAGTCGCGCCACAGCACGATCCGGCCGTCGCGCACCTCGAACACCCCGCAGACACCGATCACGATGCGCAGTCGGCCGAGGCTGATCGCATCGGTGCGTTCGTTGAGCACGTTGTCGCCCTCGGCGACGTTGCGGTGGAACTTGACGTCGAACCCCATGCTGGGCCGATCCATGCCGCGAAACAGCTTGGCGATCCGGCGGGCGCCGCGGGTTCGGGTGTAGCCGTAGTTCTCGTAGACCATGTCGTCGGCCATCAGCGACTCCATGGTGTCGAAATCCTTGTCGCGAAGCGCGTAGAGGAACTTCTCGACGATCGCGGTGTTCAGGTGGGTGACGGGCTCTGTCATGAGGCCAGCCTAGCTGTGGCACGCTGGCCCGATGCGTGTCGCCGTGGTCGCCGGTCCCGACCCCGGCCACGCGTTCCCGGCCATCGCGCTGTGCCTGCGGTTTCTCGAAGCCGGCGACCGGCCCATCCTGCTGACCGGCGTCGAGTGGCTGGACACCGCGCGGCGCGCGGGGGTGGACGCGGCCGAACTGCTGGGCCTGGATCCCGACGAGTCCGATGACGACGCCGACGACGGCGCCAAGCTGCACCGCCGCGCGGCCCGGATGGCCGCGCTCAACGTCCCGCAGATCCGCGAGCTGGCGCCGGATCTGGTCGTGTCCGACGTGATCACGGCGTGCGGCGGGATGGCGGCCGAACTGCTGGGTCTGCCGTGGGTCGAGCTGTGCCCGCATCCGCTGTACCTGCCGTCGAAGGGGTTGCCGCCGATCGGCAGCGGGCTGGCGCCGGGGACCGGGGTGCGTGGCCGGCTGCGGGATGCGCTGATGCGGACGATGACCGCGCGGTCGGTGCGCCAGGGGGACCGCCAGCGGGCCGACGCCCGCGCGGGGATCGGGTTGCCGGCCCGCGATCCGGGGCCGGTGCGCCGGTTGATCGCGACGCTGCCCGCCCTGGAGGTGCCCCGCCCGGACTGGCCCGAGGAGGCCGTCGTCGTGGGGCCCCTGCATTTCGAGCCGACGTCGGCGGTGCTCGATGTGCCGTCCGGCGCCGGGCCGCTGGTGGTGGTGGCGCCCTCGACGGCGACGACGGGCACGGCCGGGATGGCCGAGGTGGCGCTGCAATGTCTGGTGCCGGGGGAGACGTTGCCGGCCGGTGCGCGGGTGGCGGTGTCCCGGTTGGCCGGTGCGGACCTGACGCTGCCGCCGTGGGCCGTCGCGGGCCTGGGCCGGCAGGATGTCCTGCTGCGGCACGCGGATCTGATGATCTGCGGCAGCGGGCACGGCATCGTGTCGAAGACGTTGTTGGCCGGGGTGCCGCTGGTGCTGGTGCCCGGCGGCGGGGATCAGTGGGAGATCGCGAATCGTGTTGTGCGCCAAGGCAGTGGCCGGCTGATCCGGCCGTTGGGCACCGAGTCGCTGGTTTCGGCGGTGGCCGAGGTGCTGTCGTCGGCGCGGTGCCGTGCCGCGGCGCGCGCGGCGGGGGCGTCGGTCGCCGGGGTGGCCGATCCGGTACGGGTGTGCCAGGACGCGATTCGGTAGGTTGGGGCCGTGCGGTTGACCGAATTCCACGAACTCGTCGACGGGCAGTTCGGTGTGATGCGGGGCCGGTCGCTGCTCGTCGACCATGTGCTGACCGGTCTCGGCGGGCGCACCGCGGCGCAGGCCATCGAGGACGGTGTCGAGCCGCGCGATGTGTGGCGGACGCTGTGCGCCGACTTCGACGTACCGCGCGACCAGTGGTGACACGGCTGACGACACGCGGACGGCGCGCCTCCTTGCGTTCGAACATCTGTTCGCTACTGTGGTGGACGTTCGACCGCGCCGGTTTTGTCGGTACCCCGTTCTAACGTCGGGGCCAACCGACCGGAACCCCGGTCAACCGACTACCGGAAGAGGTATCAGCATGGCTCAGGCCCCCGATCGTGAGAAGGCCCTCGACCTGGCAATGGCCCAGATCGAGAAGAATTTCGGCAAAGGCTCGGTGATGCGCCTCGGCGAAGAGGCCCGCCAACCCATCTCGGTCATCCCGACCGGATCCATCGCGCTGGACGTGGCACTCGGCATCGGCGGTCTGCCGCGCGGCCGTGTCGTCGAGATCTACGGCCCGGAGTCCTCGGGTAAGACCACCGTCGCCCTGCACGCGGTCGCCAACGCCCAGGCCGCCGGCGGCATCGCGGCCTTCATCGACGCCGAGCACGCGCTGGACCCCGAGTACGCCAAGTCGCTCGGCGTGGACACCGACGCGCTGCTGGTGTCCCAGCCCGACACCGGGGAGCAGGCCCTCGAGATCGCCGACATGCTGATCCGCTCGGGTGCGCTGGACATCCTGGTCATCGACTCGGTGGCGGCCCTGGTGCCGCGCGCGGAGATCGAGGGCGAGATGGGCGACAGCCACGTCGGCCTGCAGGCCCGCCTGATGAGCCAGGCGCTGCGGAAAATGACCGGCGCACTGAGCAATTCGGGCACCACCGCGATCTTCATCAACCAGTTGCGCGAAAAAATCGGGGTCATGTTCGGGTGTTTTTCCGGGACCACCCGCATTCAGCTGGCCGACGGCACCACCGAGAAGATCAGCAAGATCGTCAACCAGAAGATGGACGTCGAGGTCATGTCCTACGACCCCGTCTTCGATCAGATCGTGCCGCGCAAGGTGGTCAACTGGTTCAACAACGGTCCGGCCGAGCAGTTCCTGCAGTTCACCGTCGAGAAGTCCGGCGGCAATGGCCGCTCGCAGTTCGCCGCCACGCCCAATCACCTGATCCGCACTCCGGCGGGCTGGACCGAGGCCGGCGACATCATCCCCGGTGATCGTGTGATGGCCGCCGAGCCGCACCTGCTCAGCGAGCAGCAGTTCCAGGTGGTGCTGGGTTCGCTGATGGGTGACGGCAATCTGTCGCCGAATCGCCGGGACCGCAACGGTGTTCGGTTCCGGATGGGCCACGGCGCCAAGCAGGCCGACTACCTGCAGTGGAAGACCGGCCTGCTGGGCAACATCAAGCACTCGGTGCGGGAGAACGACAAGGGTTCCAGGTTCGTCGACTTCACTCCGTTGCCCGAACTGGGCGAGTTGCGGCGCGCGGTCTACCTCGGCGACGGGAAGAAGTTCCTCTCCGAGGACTACCTCAAGGCGCTCACCCCGCTGGCCCTGGCCATCTGGTACATGGACGATGGCTCGTTCACGGTGCGGTCCAAGGGGCTGCAGCAGCGCACCGAGGGCGGCAGCGGCCGCATCGAGATCTGCGTCGAAGCCATGAGCGAGGGTTCGCGCGAGCGGCTGCGGGACTACCTACGCGACACCCACGGCCTGGACGTTCGGCTGCGCCTGGCGGGAGCGGCAGAGAAAGCGGTGCTGGTGTTCACCACCGCGGCCTCGGCGAAGTTCCAGGAGTTGGTGGCGCCCCACATGGCGCCATCGATGGACTACAAGCTGCTGCCGCGATTCCGCGGCCTGGGCACGGTCGTGCCGGAGTTCGTGGAGCCCGCTTCGCGGCTGGTGCCGGCCCGGGTGCTCGACGTTCACGTCAAGCCGCGCACCCAGTCGATGAACCGGTTCGACATCGAGGTCGAAGGTTCGCACAACTACTTCGCCGACGGCGTGATGGTGCACAACTCACCCGAAACAACCACGGGTGGAAAGGCTTTGAAGTTCTACGCCTCGGTCCGCCTGGACGTCCGGCGCATCGAGACGCTCAAGGACGGCACCGACGCAGTCGGCAACCGCACCCGCGTCAAGGTGGTCAAGAACAAGGTCAGCCCGCCGTTCAAGCAGGCCGAGTTCGACATCCTGTACGGCAAGGGCATCTCCAAGGAGGGCTCGCTGATCGACATGGGTGTCGATCAGGGCTTCATCCGCAAGTCCGGTTCGTGGTTCACCTACGAAGGCGAGCAGTTGGGTCAGGGCAAGGAGAACGCCCGCAACTTCCTGATGGAGAACATCGACGTGGCCAACGAGATCGAGAAGAAGATCAAGGAGAAACTCGGTATCGGCGCGGTGGTGACCGACGAGGCATCCGATGAGCCACTCCCGGCGCCCGTCGACTTCTGAAGTCGAGTCGGCCGACCCGGTCAAGCGCGAAGAGCAGGCGCGGGCACTGTGCCTGCGCCTGCTCACCGCGCGGGCGCGCACCCGGTCGGAGCTGGACGACCAGCTGTCCAAGCGGGGCTACCCCGAGGAGATCAGCCTGGCGGTGCTCGATCGGCTGACCGAGGTGGGATTGATCGACGACGTCGACTTCGCCGAGCAGTGGGTGCGCAGCCGCCGGGTCAATGCCGGAAAAGGCAAGCGCGCGTTGGCCGTTGAGCTGCGTGACAAGGGCGTCGACAAGGCGGTTATCGACGAGGCGCTGGCCGGGATCGACGCCGGCGCCGAGCGGCAACGGGCCGAAGAGTTGGTGCGGGCCAAGCTGCGCCGCGAACGCCTCGACGACGGAGACGACCCGAAGGTGCTGCGCCGGCTGGTCGGCATGCTGGCCCGCCGCGGCTACGGCCAGGGCATGGCCTTCGATGTGGTCACTGTGGAACTCGGCGCCGAGCGCGAACGCCGAAAGGTCTAGCGGCATTCTCAGCTAATTCATGGCTCCGGCATCGTTGCAGCTCAGATAGGACAGCCACACTCGTAAGTGAACAACGCTGAGATCAGCGGGAGGACACGATGAGGACGACGCCCACTACGGCGACTGTTGTTTCCCTGGAATCGCACCCCGGGTGGCGCGCCGGCCAGCAACGCTCTGCCGACATCGCGGCGGCGATGCGCAGGCATCCATCGTGCCGGGGCATGAATCGCGTCGTCGGTACCTCTGGGCCTGTCGCGGATGTCCTGCCGCTGCCGAAACGGTGGGCAGACGATCAACCGCACTGCGGATAGGCGCAGTCCTCAACGAATTCGGGCGGACCGCCGACCAACTCGGCTTTGCGAGCGCCGCAACCGGCGCTCCAACCGGGACGGTGAAGCTCACCGATGTTCGGCTCCCGAAACACAACGGGCAGAGAGGCCTTGAAGTCTTTCGCGTCGGTCATGCTGGACGTTCGGCGCATCGAGCGAGTAGATGCCCTTCTGGGCAAATCACCTTCGCTCCTCAGCATTTCGGATCGAAGATTTATCTGGACAGGGTCTTTGGACCCTTCATATGCCCGTAATGTTCAGCACACGGAATAACCGGGACCAAAGGCACTTTCGAGCAACGGGTTAACGATGGATGCTGAAAGCCCTCGGGGCGACAGCAAGGGGGTTGGTCCATGATCCGAGCGCTTCTCGTGACGATGACCTTGGTAGCCGCCGCGGCCTGTGGTTCTCCGCCGGCCGATGCCGACCACTTCGACGAACTGTGGCGCCTGCTACCGGCGGGTTATGACGCCGATTCATGCCAACCGCCGGAGCGGCCCACACCACCCGTGGGGCCTCCGCAGCAACTGCGGGCGCAACTGGCGGCGCTGCAGTGCGGACCGAACTCCCTACCGGGCGGCCCGGCATTCGGCTACTACCGGCTGTACGGCGACGACGGCACGCTGCACGACGTCTTCGAGGATGAGCGCACGGCCAGCCGCCAGACGTACTGGTGGTTCGAGCCCTGCCCGGGCTGGCAGGGCAGCACATCGCCGCCGCCGCAGCCGTGGTCGCACGACGACGCCCCGAACGAGCGCGCCGGGGTGATGGTGTGCGGCAAGGTGAACGGCCCGGCGCACGGGGATCCCAACGCCAAGGCCATCATGTGGACCACCGAATCCGACCGCGTGCTCGCCGTTGCCGAAGGCCCCGACCTCGCTGGTCTCTACGACTGGTGGAAGAGCAACCGATGAACCCCGATGCGGTGCAACCCCTGTCGGTCATCGAACCTGGATAAGAGCTGGCGGAAAGCTACTCGGCCCGGCGGCCGGGCGGCAGCGAATTCCACTGCGGGAAGGGCGAATTCGACGGGGCCTCCGCTGTCTCCGTGGTCGGCCGGCTGTGGACGCCGGCATCCGGTCTGATCGGCGTTGATGATGTCCCGCCGGTTTCCCGTGTAGTTGTACGCTCACCGGGATGAAGGAACGGGCATGACGGGTTGCGTAGAGCCGTCGCCACCAGGTCCGCACCGAGCTTCGAGGCGATTCCCGATCTGGGGCTGGATCCTGATGGCTGGAACTGTTCTCGTCGTCACGGTCGTGGTCGCAGTCGCGTTGACGGGCGGCCGGCCGAACCCGCCGGGCGGTTCGGGTAGGTCCCAGCTTGTTGATCTCACGATGCCGGCAGGTTCCACACTGATCGAATCGTTTCGGACGAATGACTGGGACGCGGCCGAGTTCTGGGATCTGGCGCTGCCGTTTGACCAAGAGGTGCAAGCGATTCGCCGCCAACTTCCGGTCGGTGGTGATCTTCAAGGACTGGCATGGTGTGTGGAGGAGATCAACGAGGAGGTCGGCTACGTCCACTGGGGGTGGGGTGATGCACGGACGCAGCGGATGATCGTTGTCGACGTCTACCGGCTCTACAGCCCGCTGCAGAAGCACGGCGGCGTGAACATCCACAAGTCCGAGAAAGTGCCGGAACCCTGCGACACGGTTTAGCCGATTCGAATCCGCGGTAGATTGCGGCCATGCTGATCTCGGTCAAGCTCGCGCCCACCTACGACTACCCCGTCCTGCAGGAGTTCTGGCGGACCGCCGACGAACTCGGCTTCCACGGCATCTGGGATTACGACCACTTCTACGGCCTGGTCGACCGGCAACAGCCCACCTACGAGGGCTGGACCACGCTGGCCGCCATGGCGGCCCAGACCACCAACACGCGGGTGGGATGTCTGGTCGGTTCGGTGACCTACCACAACCCGGCGCTCCTGGCGAAGATGGCCGTCACGATCGACCACATCAGCGGCGGACGACTGGAGTTCGGTCTGGGCGCCGGCTGGCACGAGCCCGAACACCACGGCTACGGCATCGAATTCCCCGGTCCGGCAGCGCGAGTCGAGATGCTCGACGAGGCACTCACCGTGATCAAGCGGCTGTGGACCGAGGACAGCGTCACGCACAGCGGCCGGTTCTTCACCCTGCGGGACGCCATCGCCAACCCGAAGCCGTTGCAGCACCCGCACCCGCCGATCCTCATCGGCGGATCCAAGCCCAAGATGCTGCGGGTCATCGCCCGGCACGCCGACGAGTGGAACATGGCGGGTGGTCAGACGCCGGACGAGTGGGCCAAGGTGAATGCGGACCTGGATGCGGCCTGCACCGAGGTCGGCCGGACCCGCGGCGAGGTTCGCCGCGGTGTCCAGTTGTTCCTGCACCCGAAACAACCCGAGCAGATCGACAAGGAACTCGCCACCCTGGCCGCCTACCGGGACGCGGGCTGCCAGCACGCGGTGCTGTCGTTCTATCAGCCGCCGGATGTCGAGCTGCTGCAACGCTGCGCGGCGCTGTAGCCGCGGTTGAGATGGTGAATGAGAGCGAAGAACCCGGGAATTCTTCGCTCTCGCTACCATCTCAACGCCAACCGGGACGTCAGTCCGCGCGCTTGACCGTTGCGCCCGGCGCGCCCTCCTGCTCGATCGTCTCCGGATCCAGTGGCCGCGGTGCCCGCCGTGATCGCCGCAACCGGCGTTCCAATCGAACCGCGAGCCAGGAGAGCGTGAAGTTCACCGCAATCATCAGCAGGGCGATCACGATCAGCGCGGGGACGTAATTGCCGTACTGCGCTCCGACGACGGTGCCCTGGCGCACCATCTCCACGAACGTGATCTGGTAACCGATCGCGGTGTCCTTGAGCACCACCACCAACTGCGAGATCAGCACCGGCAGCATCGACGTGATCGCCTGCGGCAGCAGGATGCTGCGCATCGTCTGGCCCCAGCGCAGCCCCAGCGAGGCAGCCGCCTCGGCCTGCCCCCGGGGCAGCGCATGCACGCCGGCGCGGACGATCTCGGCGATCACCGCGCCGTTGTACAACGTCAAGCCGGTCACCACGCCGGCCAGCGCCAGATGTTTGGACGGGAACAGGTCGTACTGCGCGTACAGGAAGTAGGCGAAGATCATCATGATCAACACCGGCACCGCCCGGAAGAACTCGACCACCACCGAACAGGCCGCCCGCACAACGGCATTGGGGGCCAGCCGGCCCACGCCCAGCAGCATGCCGAGCACACCCGCCAGCACGATGGAGATCGCCGCCGCCGTCATCGTGCCCTGAATACCGGGCAGCACATAGGTTTTCCAGAGGTTGGCGGTCAGGAACGGTTCCCACTTGGCCGCGGTCAGCTGCCCCTTCGCCGACAATTTCGAATACACAAGCCAGGCAACCGACGCCAGCGCCACGACGGTGACCACCGATATGAGGTGATTGCGCAACCGCGCCCGCGGGCCGGGCGCGTCGAACAGAACTGAAGCCGAACTCACCGGGCCACCGCCCACCGCTTACCGAGCCAGCCGAACAGCAGTCCCAGCGGCAGTGTCAGGATCACGAAGCCGGCGGCGAAAATCGCCCCGATGGCCAACAGTGCCGCCGTGTTCTCGATCAACTCCTTCATCTTCAGCGCGGCCTCGGCCACCCCGATCGCCGAGGCGATCGTGGTGTTCTTGGTCAACGCGATCAGGACGGAGCCCAGCGGGATGATCACCGCGCGAAAGGCCTGCGGCAGCAGGATCATTCGCAGGTTCTGCCCGAACGTGAAGCCCAGCGACCGGGCGGCCTCGGCCTGCCCCAGCGGCACCGTGTTGACCCCGGAGCGCACCGTCTCGCACACGAAAGCCGCCGTGTACGCGGTCAAACCGAGGACGGCGAGGCGAAAGTTGCTGTCGTCGATCGACGTAACGGACTTCGGGTCGGCCAGCGTGACACCCAGCGTCTGCGACAGCCCGAACGAGCAGAACAGGATGATCAGCGTCAGCGGGGTGTTCCGGACGATGTTGACGTAGGCCGCCCCGATCCAGTTCAGCATCGGCACCGGTGCCAGCCGCATCGCGGCCAGCACCGTGCCGAGCACCAGCGCGCCCACCGCCGAGTAGACCGTCAGCTTGATGGTCACCCAGAACGCAGCCAGGATCTCCGAGCTGTGTTGGGTCAGGATCTCCATGACGGGCGGTGCGGGCCGCGGCTCAGTACCGGTCGACGGCAGGCGGATTCGGCGTGGCGATCCCGGCCGGTCCGAGGTTCTTCTCGAAGGCCGCCTTCCACGAACCGTCCTTGGCCATCTTCTCCAGCGCGTCGTTGATCTTGGTGCGAAGCTCGGTGTCGCCCTTCTTCAGGCCGATGCCGTACTTCTCCTCGGAGAACGGCTTGCCGACGATCTTGAACGTGCCCGGGCTCTGCGCGGCGAAGCCGGCCAGGATCACCTCGTCGGTGGTGACGGCGTCGACGGCGCCGTTCTTGAGCGCCTCGACGCACGCCGAATAGGTGTCGTACTGCTGCAACTGCACATTCGGGTACTTGGTCTTGATGTTTTGTGCGGGGGTGGAACTCCCGACCGAGCAGAGCTTCTTGTTGTTCTGCAGTGATTCGGCGCCGGTGATGTCGGTGTTGTCGCTGCGCACCAGCAGGCTCTGCCCGGTGATCAGGTACGGCCCGGCGAAATCGATCTTCTCCTTGCGGGAATTGGTGATCGAATAGGTCGCCGCGATGAACTTCACCTGATCGTTCTGGATCAGCGTTTCCCGCTGCGGCGACGGGGATTCCTTCCACTCGATCTTGTCGGGGGAGTAGCCGAGTTCCTTGGCCACGTACGTCGCCACGTCGACGTCGAAACCGCTCATGGTCCCGTCCGGGTTCTTGATTCCGAGCCCGGGCTGGTCGAACTTGGTGCCGATGACGATCTTGTCGGCCGAACTGCTGCCGCCACCGCCGCAGGCGGTCAACGAGATCGGCAGCACCGTGGCCAGTGCCACCGCGGCCAGCACACGCAGTTTCAGGGTTCGCATCGAGATAGTCCTTTCGCGATCAGTGGTTGAGGATCTTGCTCAGGAAGTCCTTCGCCCGATCCGAGCGGGGATTGCCGAAGAACTCGGACGGTTCGGCGTCTTCGACGATGGCACCGTCGGCCATGAACACCACCCGGTGGGCGGCGCGGCGGGCGAACCCCATCTCGTGGGTGACCACGATCATCGTCATGCCGCCCTCGGCCAGGGACGTCATCACCGCCAGCACCTCGTTGATCATCTCGGGATCCAGCGCGCTGGTGGGTTCGTCGAACAACATGACCTTCGGGTTCATCGCCAGCGAGCGCGCGATGGCCACCCGCTGCTGCTGACCGCCGGAGAGCTGCGCCGGATACTTGTCGGCCTGGTTGGCCACCCCGACGCGTTCCAGCAGGGCCATCGCGTCGGCCCGCGCCTTGTCGGCCCCGATCCGGCGCACCTTCACGGGCGCCAGCGTGACGTTCTCCAGGATCGTCTTGTGCGCGAACAGGTTGAACGACTGGAACACCATGCCGACCTGGGCGCGCAGTTCGGCGAGTTTGCGGCCCTCGGCGGGCAGCTCCCGGCCGTCTATGCTGATGCTGCCCGAATCGATGGTCTCCAGGCGGTTGATGGTCCGGCACAGTGTCGACTTGCCCGATCCGGACGGCCCGAGCACCACGATCACCTGGCCGCGGGCCACCTCGAGGTCGATGTCGCGCAGGACGTGCAGATCGCCGAAATGCTTGTTGACACCGCGCATCGCCACCATCGGCGGTTCGAGGGCAGCCATACGGCCTGACCTTACCCAGGAAACGCACAGCCTGCCGGGAACTCGGGTCCGCGAATTGGGGGACCAGCGCCGCCGTCCGTACCATGGTCGGGTGAGTTCACCCGCGGCGACCGCCCGGACCTACCAGGTCCGCACCTACGGCTGCCAGATGAACGTGCACGATTCCGAGCGGCTCGCGGGACTGCTCGATGCGGCCGGTTACCGGCGGGCCGAGGACGGCGCCGACGCCGACGTGGTGGTCTTCAACACCTGCGCGGTGCGCGAGAACGCCGACAACAAGCTGTACGGCAACCTCAGCCATCTCGCCCCGCGCAAGAACGCCGACCCGGACATGCAGATCGCCGTGGGCGGCTGTCTGGCGCAGAAGGACCGGGCCGCGGTGCTGCAACGGGCGCCCTGGGTGGATGTGGTGTTCGGCACCCACAACATCGGGTCGCTGCCGGTCCTGCTGGAACGGGCCCGGCACAACCGCGAAGCGCAGGTCGAAATCGTGGAGGCGCTGCAGGAATTCCCGTCGGCGTTGCCGGCAGCCCGCGAATCTGCTTATGCCGCATGGGTTTCCATCTCGGTCGGCTGTAACAACACCTGCACGTTCTGCATCGTGCCGTCGCTGCGGGGCAAAGAGGTCGACCGGCGGCCCGGCGACATCCTGGCCGAGGTCCAGTCCCTGGTGGACCAGGGCGTGCTCGAGGTCACGCTGCTCGGCCAGAACGTCAACGCCTACGGCGTCTCGTTCGCTGACCCCGAGACCCCCCGGGACCGGGGAGCTTTCGCGGCCCTGCTGCGGTCCTGTGGCCGGATCGACGGTCTGGAGCGGGTTCGGTTCACCTCGCCGCACCCGGCGGAGTTCACCGACGATGTCATCGAGGCCATGGCGCAGACGCCGAATGTGTGCCCGGCGCTGCACATGCCGCTGCAATCCGGGTCCGATCGGATGCTCAAGGCGATGCGGCGGTCCTACCGCGCCGAGAAGTATCTCGGCATCATCGACCGGGTCCGCGCCGCGATGCCGCACGCGGCCATCACCACCGACATCATCGTCGGCTTCCCCGGCGAGACCGAGGCAGACTTCGCGGCCACCCTCGAGGTGGTGCGGCAGGCCCGATTCGCCGGCGCGTTCACCTTCCAGTACTCCAAACGCCCCGGCACGCCGGCCGCCGAGCTTCCCGACCAGCTGTCCAAAGAGCTTGTGCAGGAACGCTATACCCGATTGATCGAATTGCAGGAGGAGATCTCCCTGGCCGAGAACCGGGCCCTGGTGGGCACCACCGTCGAGCTGCTGGTCGCCGTCGGTGAGGGTCGCAAGGACCGCGTGACCGCACGCATGAGTGGACGCGCCCGCGACGGCCGGCTGGTGCACTTCGTTCCCGGCGCGGCCACGGTGCGTCCCGGTGATGTCGTGACCACCGTCGTCACCGGCGCCGCGCCGCACCACCTCATCGCCGACGGCCTGCCCCTGACGCACCGGCGCACCGCGGCCGGTGACGCCCATGAGACCGGGCGGCGGCCGCTCACCGTGGGGCTCGGGATGCCGGGACTGGGCGTCCCCGCGCCGGTGCCGGTGACGGCCGGGTGCGCACGATGAGTAACGCCGAGGACCGATTCGACGCCTACCGCGCCGAGATCGAGTCCGCCGAGCGGCGCGTCGCGCGCGAGATCGACCCCGGACCGCGGGCGCTGGTGGTGGCGATCCTGGTGTTCGTGCTGTTGCTGACGTTCCTGCTGCCGCACACCGGCCACGCCCGCGGCATCGACGTGCTGACCAACAGCCAGGCCGCCGTCGACGCCGGTATCACCCTGCCGTTGCGGGTGTTCTGCTGGGTGACACTGGTCCTCGCGGTCGGCTTCTCGATGTTGGCGCTGCTGACCCGCCGCTGGGCGGTGGCCTGGATGGCGCTGGCGGGCTCGTGGCTGGCCAGCGCGATGGGACTGCTCGCGGTGTGGTCGCGGCAGTCGGCTCCGGTCGGTTACCCCCGGCCCGGCGTGGGGCTGGTGATCGCCTGGATCGCGGTGGTCCTGCTGGCCTTCCACTGGGCGCGGGTGGTGTGGACGCGCACCGCGGCGCAGCTGGCCGCCGAGGACCATCGCCGCCGCCTGGCGGCCGACCAGCAGTCCAAGGGTCTGCTCGAAACGCTGGACCCGCCCGCCGCGGACGACGAGCCGAAGCCGGAAACGGACTGACGCCGCCGCGGACGACGGCAGGATCAGCGCTTCTTTTCCAGCGCCCCCGCCGCGGCCTGCGCCCACTCCCGCCACTGCGCCGCGTTGGCGCGGGCCTCGGCGGCCTCCTTGGTGCGTCCGGCGGCCTCGGCCTTGGCGGCCTGACTCTCGAACTGCTCGGCCCGGGTGACGAACTGCTGGGCGCGGGCGGCCGCCTCCGGATCGGTCCGGTCGGCGGCGGCGGAATCGCGCACCTTCTTCTCCACGGCGCGTAGCCGGCGCTCCAGGTCGGTGCGCTCACGCGGCACCTTGCCCAGTGCGTCCCACTTGTCGGTGATGGTCCGCAGCGCGGCCCGCGCCGCGTCGTGATCGGAGGTGTCGATGCGCTCGGCTTCGACCAGCAGCGCCTCCTTGGCGGCGGCGTTGGCGGTCAGCTCGGCGTCACGCTCGGCGGTGACCGCGTTGCGGGCCGAGAAGAACGTGTCCTGGGCGGCCTTGAAGCGGTGCCACAGCTTGTCGTCGACGTCCTTGGCGGCCCGGCCCGCGGTCTTCCACTCGGCCAGCAGCCCGCGGAAGGCCGCGCTGGTGGCGACCCAGTCCGTGGATCCCGTCAACTCCTCCGCGCGCTCGCACAGCTGTTCCTTGCTGGCCCGCGCCCCGGCCCGCTCCCGGTCGAGGTCGGCGAAATGTGAGCCGCGGCGCCGGTTGAACGTCTCGCGCGCCGCGGAGTAGCGCTTCCACAGGGCGTCGTCGGTCTTACGGTCCAGACCGCTGATCGTTTTCCACTCATCGAGGATGGTGCGGAGGCGGTCTCCCGCGGTCTTCCATTGCGTGGCGTTCGCGGCGAGGTCTTCGGCCTCGGCGGCCAGGGCCTCCTTGCGGGCGGTCTGCGCGGTGCGGTGTTCCTCGCGGCGCGCCCGGTCCTCGGCCGCCGCCGTCTCGGCGTGATCGGCGATGGCCGCCAGCCGCGTCGCCAGGGTGTCGATATCGCCGAGAACGCTTGCGGTGGGCAGGGTTTCGGCCAGTGCGGCCGCTGCCGCCTTGATCTTGCGGGCGTCCCCGGTGCCCGACTGCAGACGGTGCTCCATGAGCGCGATCTCGGTCGACAGATCGTCGAACCGGCGGCCGAAATGTGCGTAGGCGGCTTCGGCGTCCCCGGCCTGCCAGGAGCCGACGACGCGGTCGCCCGCGGCCGTGCCGATCAGCCACACCGTGCCGTCGTCGTCGACCCGGCCGAATCGGTGCGGGTCCGAAGCCGGGGCGACCGCAGGGGTGTGCCCGGGTCCGGGGCGGGGTCCGGGCCGGGGCACCGCGGAGGGACGGGGCACGTTGCCGGGAGTGGGACCTTGCGTTGTCATGAACACCTAACCCTCCGCGCGGAGGTCGCCCTCCGCACCCTGCCGCGCGACGCGGCGCCTGTCGATTGCAGTCTTGAGGGTATTCAAACAGTTCGGGCGGCCGTGCGCGGCCATGTCCCTGGTTCTGTTCTGCGCTGGTTGCGGCGTTGTGTGAGTGGCGTTCGCACGGATCACACAAGAGATGAGAAAGTCTGCAGTCATGGGATCAGCCGGGGTGGCCGCGCTGCTGGCGCTGGGCGCCGCCCTGTTCATCGCGATCGGCGATGTCATGCACCAACGGCAGGCCCACGAGGTCACCGACGAGCCCGTCGGCCACCTCGAATTGTTCCTGCGACTGCTGCGCGACCGGCGCTGGTGGCTGGGGTCCGGCGTGTCCGCCGTCGGGTTCGTCCTGCAGGCGGCCGCACTCGGCCTGGGGTCGGTCCTGCTGGTGCAGGCGCTGTTGGTGACGTCGCTGCTGTTCGCGCTGCCGATCAACGCCCACCAGCGGCACCGCCGGCTGACCCGCGCGGAATGGATCTGGGCGGTGCTGCTGGCGGCCTCGGTGATCCTGATCGTCACGGTCGGCAATCCCACCGCCGGGCATTCGCGGGCGTCGCCGGCGACGTGGGCCGTCGTGACCGGCGTGCTGGGCACCGTGCTGGTGGTGTGCGTGGTCGCGGCCAACGCGGTCGGCGGTCCGGTCAGCGCGGTGTTGCTGGCGGTCGTCTCCGGCACGCTGTGGGGGGTGTTCGCGGTGCTGACCAAGGGTGTGGTGCATCTGCTTGCCGACGGGGTCGGGCCGCTGCTGCGCTCGCCGGAGCTCTACGCCTGGGCGGCGGTCGCCGTCGCGGGCACCGCCTGGCAGCAGTCGTCGTTCCGGGCCGGTGCGCTGACCGCGGCGCTGCCCGCGATGGCGATCACCGAGCCCCTGGTGGCTTCGGTGCTCGGGGTGGTGGTGCTCGGGGAGACCCTGCGCCCCGGTGACGCGGGCTGGGTCGTGCTGGTGCTCGCCATCGTCGCCGTGGTGGCCTCGGTGGTCGGGCTGGCGCGCACCGAGGCGGCCGACGCGGCGGGTTCGGCGTAACCGGTGCGTTAGCGTGTCACGCGTGTTGACCGCCGTAGCGATCATCCCGTCGGCGCCGGTCCTGGTGCCCGAGCTGGCCGGGGCGGCCGCCGCGGAGCTGACCGACCTGTACGCCGCCGTGCGCGACGCCGCCGCGGCGCTGCCGCGCCGGTGGATCGGGATCGGCACCGACACCGCCGAGCAGCGGGTGGACCCCGACGCCGCGGGGACGTTCGCCGGCTACGGCGCCGGCGTGGCGGTCGCGATGTCGCCCGGCGCCCACGCCTCGCCGACCGAAGCCACCCTGCCACTGTGTGCGCTGGTGGCCGGCTGGCTGCGCGGTCAGGTCAATCCCGAGGTGACTGCCGAAACCCGTTGTTACCCAAACGCTTTGGATACATCAACGGCGCTGACGCGGGGTCGTGCGCTGCGCGCGGAGATCGACGCGCACGCCGATCCGGTGGGAGTGCTGGTGGTGGCCGACGGTGCGCACACGCTGACGCCGTCCGCCCCGGGCGGCTACGACCCGGAGTCGGTCGCCGTGCAAACCGCGCTCGACGACGCACTGGCCGTCGGGGACGTCGCGGCGCTGGCCGACCTGCCCGCCGCCGTGGTGGGCCGGGTCGCGTTCGCCGTGCTGGCCGGCCTGGCCGAACCCGGTCCGGCGGCGGCGCGCGAGCTCTACCGGGGGGCGCCCTACGGGGTGGGCTACTTCGTCGGCGTCTGGCGGCCGTGAGCACCCGGCCGATCGCCGTCATCGGTCCCACCGGCACCGGCAAGTCGGCGCTGGCGCTCGATCTGGCCGAACGACTCGGCGGGGAGATCGTCAACGCCGACGCGATGCAGCTCTACCGGGGCATGGACATCGGCACCGCGAAACTGACACCGGCTGAGCGCCGCGGCATCCCGCACCACCAGCTCGACGTCCTCGACGTCACCGAAACCGCGACCGTGGCGCGTTACCAGCAGGCCGCCGCCGCCGACGTCGAGGCCATCGCCGCCCGCGGCGCCGTCCCGGTGATCGTCGGGGGATCGATGCTCTACCTGCAGTCACTGCTCGACGACTGGGCGTTTCCGGCCACCGACCCGGCCGTGCGGGCCCGCTGGGAGGACCGGCTCGCCGAGGCGGGGGTGGCCGCCCTGCACGCCGAGCTGGCCCGCCGCGACCCCGATGCGGCCGCCACGATCCTGCCGACCGACGGCCGCCGCGTGGTGCGGGCGCTGGAGGTCGTCGAACTGACCGGGCGGCCCTACGCGGCGTCGGCGCCCCGCATCGGCGCCGCACCGCGCTGGGACACGCTGATCGTCGGATTGGACTGGGACACCACGATTCTCGACGGACGGCTGCGGCGCCGCACCGACACGATGTTTGAGGCCGGCCTGGTCGACGAGGTCCACACGCTGATCGGCGCCGGGTTGCGCGACGGGGTCACCGCGGCCCGCGCCTTGGGGTATGCGCAGGTGCTGGCGGCCCTCGACGCCGGCGGTGGAGATCGGCGGATGCGGGAGGCTCAGGATTCCACGTTCGTCGGGACGCGGCGCTACGTGCGCCGGCAACGGTCCTGGTTCCGCCGCGACCACCGGGTGCACTGGCTCGACGGTGCGGCCGGCGACCTGCTGGACGCGACGGTGACGGCGTGGCGGCACGTATCCTGATCAGGTGAAGTTCGCCAAGGGCCACGGCACGCAGAACGATTTCGTGCTGCTTCTGGATACGGCCGCCGGGGTCGACCTGACCCCGGCGGCGGTGTCGGCGCTGTGCGACCGGCGCCGCGGCCTGGGCGCCGACGGTGTCCTGCGGGTCACCGTCGCCGGATCGGCGTGCGCGGCCGGTGTGCTCGAGACGCTGCCCGAAGGTGTCGGCGCCGACGACTGGTTCATGGACTACCGCAACGCCGACGGATCGATCGCCGAGATGTGCGGCAACGGTGTCCGGGTGTTCGCGCACTACCTCTGGGCGGCCGGATTGGAGCGGCACCGGGAGTTCGTCGTGGGGACCCGCGCCGGGGCCCGCCCGGTGGTGATGGAGTCCTGCGACCCCGTCGACGCCGAGGTCACCGTCGACATGGGCAAGGCCAACGTGGTCGGCACCGGGTCGGCGACCGTCGGCGGCCGCTCGTTCTCCGGTCTGGCTGTCGATGTCGGCAACCCGCATCTGGCCTGTGTCGACACGGGATTGACGGCCGCGACGCTGGCCGCCCTCGACGTCGCGGCACCGGTCGAATTCGATCACGCCCGGTTTCCGCACGGCGTCAACGTCGAGGTCCTGACCGCGCCCGTGGAAGACGCCGCCGGCGCATGGGTCGACATGCGGGTGCATGAACGCGGCGTGGGGGAGACCCGGTCGTGCGGCACCGGCACCGTGGCCGCCGCCGTCGCGGCGCTGCGGCACCTCGACGCGGACACGGGTTCCCTGGCGGTGCGAATCCCCGGCGGGCAGGTCGCCGTCACCGTCACCGACGCCACCAGCTACCTGCGCGGGCCGTCGGTGATCCTGGCGCACGGGGAGATCGCCGACGGCTGGTGGCGGGCGCAGGGGTGATTATTCGTTCGCCAGGCCGCCGCCCGCGTGACACCATCGGTGGTGCCCATGACTGAATATCGCGACCCCACCGCCGGTGAACTGGCCCTGGAAGACCGCGCCGCACTGCGCCGCGTCGCCGGGCTGTCCACCGAACTCGAAGACATCTCCGAAGTCGAATACCGCCAGCTTCGGCTGGAACGTGTTGTGCTGGTGGGTATCTGGACTCAGGGCAGCGCCGCCGACGCGGACGCCAGCCTCGCCGAACTGGCCGCGCTGGCCAAGACCGCCGGTTCGGAGGTGCTCGAAGGTCTGATCCAGCGTCGTGACAAACCCGACCCGTCGACCTACATCGGCTCCGGCAAAGCCCAGGAGCTGCGTGAGATCGTCCTGGCCACCGGTGCCGACACCGTCATCTGCGACGGCGAACTGTCGCCCGCGCAGCTGACCGCGTTGGAGAAGGCGGTCAAGGTCAAGGTCATCGACCGCACCGCGCTGATCCTGGACATCTTCGCCCAGCACGCGACCAGTGCCGAGGGCAAGGCCCAGGTGTCGCTGGCGCAGATGGAGTACATGCTGCCGCGGCTGCGCGGCTGGGGTGAGTCGATGTCGCGGCAGGCCGGCGGCCGGGCCGGCGGCGCAGGCGGCGGCGTGGGCACCCGCGGGCCCGGTGAAACCAAGATCGAGACGGACCGGCGCCGCATCCGGGAGCGAATGGCCAAGCTGCGCCGCGAGATCCGCGATATGAAGAAGATCCGCGACACCCAGCGCAGCGGCCGGCGCCGCAGCGAGGTGCCGGCGATCGCGATCGTCGGCTACACCAATGCCGGCAAGTCCAGTCTGCTCAACGCGCTGACCGGGGCGGGCGTGCTGGTGGAGAACGCGTTGTTCGCCACGCTGGAACCCACCACGCGGCGTGGACAATTCGATGACGGCCGGCCGTTCGTGCTGACCGACACGGTCGGTTTCGTCCGGCATCTGCCCACCCAGTTGGTGGAGGCCTTCCAGTCCACGCTGGAGGAGGTCGTCGACGCCGATCTGCTGGTGCATGTCGTCGACGGCTCCGATGTGGATCCGCTGGGCCAGATCAACGCGGTGCGTGAGGTGATCAACGACGTGATTGCCACCCATGACACCAAGCCCGCTCCGGAGTTGTTGGTGGTCAACAAGATCGACGCCGCCGGCGATCTGGCGCTGGCCACGCTGCGCCGGGCGCTGTCGGGTGCGGTGTTCGTCTCGGCCCATACCGGCGAGGGGCTGGACTCGCTGCGCCGGCGGCTCGGTGAACTCGTCGAGCCCACCGACGTCGCCGTCGACGTGACCATTCCCTATGACCGGGGCGATCTGGTCGCGCGGGTGCACGAGGTGGGCCGGGTGGATGCCACCGAGCACACCGAGGGCGGCACCCGGATCAAGGCGCAGGTGCCCGTCGCGCTGGCCGCCGCGCTGGGCGAGTTCGCCTCGTAAGGCCTGCGGCGAGCGTGCGCGTCGGCACGCGACACGCCGCGGCACGTGGCGCAGGCTAGTTCCGGGTCGGGTTCCACGGCCGCGTCGCCAGCAGCTCCGCGGGCCACGCCCCGGAGGCGATCAAGGCCGAGACCTCTTCTCGCAGAATGCTTCCGACCTTCACCGTCAGCTCACGCGGGAGGTCCAGCTGGCTGGTGGCGGCAACGCCGAGCTGCTGGCCCACCGGGGGTTCGTCGATCGGGGCGTAGCGCACCCGGGATTCGTCGACGGCACGACGGCATGCCGACAGTGGCAGCACGCCGTAGCCGAGTCCCGCCTCGATCAGTGCCAGCACCACACGCAACGAGTCCGTGGTGGTGCGGTAATCGATCGTGACCTTGGCGCGCAGCGCGGCGTTGTGCAGGATCTGCCCGAGGCCGGTTCCGGTCCGGGGTACCACGATGGGCCGCGTCACGAGGTCGGCGAAGCTCACCGGCCGGGCGGCATCGAGTTCTGCGGCCGGCCCGCCGACGAGCATCAGCTCCTCGTTGAGCAGTGGCCGGTAGAACACCCGATCGTCGGGAACGGGGTTGATCAGTGCGAAGTCGACCGAACCCTTCAGCATCGCGTCGACCAGCTGATCGGTGCTGCCGACGGTCACCGAGAACTGCGCCTTGGGTAGCGCGGTGCTCAAGGCGCCGATCAGCGGGGCGGCGAGTAGATCGACGGTGGTGTCGGGCAGGCCGATGAGCACGGCCCGCTTGAGCCGGGCCAGCGGCGATCCGGCGTACTGGACGGCGAGTTCCAGCTGGCGCAGCGGCCCGGCGGTCGCCGACCGCAACCGCTCACCGGCCTCGGTCAGGTCGACGCCGCGGCGCGTGCGCCGGAACAGCGTGACGCCGAGGTCTTCCTCCAGCAATTGCAGCTGTCGGCTCAGGGCCGGCTGGGCGATCCCCATCAGCGTCGCCGCGCGCGTGATCGAGCCCTCCTCGGCGATGCGCAGGAAGTACTTGAGCCGGTGGGTGTCCATCGCATCGGAACCTAGCAGCCATCGACAACAGGCATGACCAGACATCGAAATTGGCATTACCTCGGGTTCGTCGGTGCGCCTTAGTGTCGGCAATCGAAGAGAAGGGGACCGTGATGACCATCCACGACGACGCCGATGCGATCGCTGCGCTGAATCTGGACAGCCTGCCCCGGCACATCATCGACAAGCGCGTCACCGAACTGATGGACCTGTCCGGCCAGAAGGCGTTCGTCACGGGTGCCGGCGGGGACGGTCTGGGGCAGGCGATCGCCAACCGGTTGGCCGGGCTGGGAGCCGACGTGGCGCTGATCGGCCGGACCTTCGAGAAGGTGCAGCGCCGTGCGACAGAGATCGAAAAGCGCTGGGGGGTAAAAGCATTCTCGGTGCGGGCGGACATGTCGGACTGGGATCAGGTGCACGACGCGGTGCGCACCGCGCACGGCGAGCTGGGCGGCCTGGACATCATGGTGAACAACCCGGTGATGGTGGTGGGCGGCCCCTTCGAGAATCACACCAAGGCGGACATCGACCATACGGTGCTGGGCAGCCTCACCATGATGATGTACGGCGCGCATGCGGCGCTGCAGTTCATGCTGCCGCAGGGGTCGGGCAAGATCATCAACATCGGGTCGGTCGGCGGCCGCATCCAGCAGCGCGGACTGGTCGTCTACAACTCGTGCAAGTCCGGTGTCATCGGCTTCACCCGCAACCTGGCGCACGAGGTCGCGTCGCGTGGCGTGAACGTGCTCGGTGTCGCACCCGGAATCATGATCAAGCCGGAGATGATCGAGTACCTGACGAACCCGACCACCCCGGCGCACTTCGCGGGCCGCGGCGCAATCCTGGAAGCGATCACCACGCAGGTCCAGCTCGGCCGCGCATCGCTGCCCGAAGAGGCCGCCAACATGGTGGCGTTCCTGGCCACCGAGGCCGCCGATTACTTGTGCGGGCAGACGATCGACGTCGCCGGCGGGCAGTGGATGAATTGAGATGGCGTCCGTCGAGGAACTCGAGAAGGCCGCGATCGGCCAGACCGGCCTGACGGACTTCGGGGACCCCTCGTTCGAGGAGGGCTTGACCGTCCTGCTCGCCGCGCTGGCCGACGAGGCGAAGCTCAATGCGCGCGGCGAGGGCTTCCTGTACCCGCGGATCACCGGCTACCTCGCCCAGCGGCTCCAGGTCGAGGACTGGTACCGGCGCCACCCGGAGATCGACGATGTCCCGATCGTCGCCCCCGTCATCGGAATCGGTTTGCCGCGAACGGGTTCCACCGCTTTGTCGGCGCTGCTGGCGCAGGACCCGGACGTGCGTTACCTGCGCAAGTGGGAGTCCACCCAACCGTGCCCACCGCCGTCCACCGTGGCCGGCGACGACCCCCGGATACCGTCGGACAAGGGCGAGATGATCGGCACCCGCTACCACGTGCCGACCGACACCCACGGGCCCATGGAATGCCACGAATTGATGGCGCTGGACTTCAAATCCCATATCTTCCAGTCCTTCGCCCGGATACCGAGCTACTCGGACTGGCTCGTACACGACGCGGACCTGCGCCCGGCGCTGGCCTACGAGCGCCGGGTGCTCAAGCTGCTGCAGTGGGGTGAGCCCGCCCGGCCGTGGCGACTCAAGTGCCCGTCGCACGTGCTGTGGCTCGACGCCGTCGACGCCGCGTTCCCGGACGCCCGGTACGTGATGACGCATCGCGACCCGACCGACGTGCTCCTGTCGGTGGCCGACCTGTACGCCGACATCATCGGAACGTTCACCGACGACATCGACCGCCCATACATCGGCCGGCTCAACGTCGAACACTGGTCGCTCGGGATGGACCGCGCCCTGGCGTTCCGGGCGGGTAACGCCGGAAAGCGGTTCTACGACATCGACTTTCGCGCGATGCAGGCCGACCCCGTCGGCGAGGTGAGCGGACTGTACTCCTGGCTCGGCGAGCCGGTCGGCGACGAGTTCGCCGCCCGGATGCGGAGTTGGTGGGCGCAGGCCGCCACCGAGCGGGAGCCGAGCACACGCGCCGACGCCGCAGAATTCGGCATCGACCTCGACGCGGTGCGGCCCCGCTTCGCCGACTACGTCGCACACGCCGCCCGCTGGACCGCACACACCTGAAGGACTCCCATGACCACGGACCTGAGCGGCGGCATCGACCCCGCCCGCGAATACGTGTTCGCCGCGCGCCCCGAGAACCCCGAGATGCGCGATTCGGTGAGCTTCTGGACCGTCGACGACCGCGGCCGGTTCGGGCTGCCGCGCATCGGCATCGAAGCCGTCGCCGCGAACTGGGACAACCACGAGATCCAGCTCAACATCGCCTTCCCGGACGGCCGGGTGTATCGCCTGCGCGGGGCCGGACCCTCGTTGCCGCCCGGTGGTCCCGACGGCACACCGACCGTTCTGGGAGCCGGCGGACTGGCGTTCCGCTGCGTCGAACCCTTCGGCACCTGGACCATGACCTACGACGGCAAGGCCGTACAGACGTCGTCGTCGGATCTGATCGCCGGCCGGGCCGACGGACCCCTGGTCGACATCGGTGTGTTCGTCGAGGCGACGATGGCGGTGCCGCCCTGGATCCAGGGTGCCCTGCGGCGCGACGCGGGTGATCGCATCGACAACTCCGTCGAAGGCGATCTGATGGGCGGGCCCCGCTACGAACAGCTCTACCGCGCAACGGGTTCGGTCAGCATCGCCGGAGATGCCCACGACTTCACCGGATCCGGGCTGCGGATTCGGCGCCAGGGGGTGCGGCGCCTCGCGCAGTTCTGGGGCCATGCCTGGCAGTCGGCGGTGTTCCCCAGCGGAAAAGCCTTCGGGTACATCGCCTATCCGCCGCGCCCCGACGGCCAACCCACCTTCAACGAGGGCTACCTGTACACCGGCGACGGTGAATTGATCCCGGCCCGCGCGGTGCGGGCACCGTGGCTGACCCGGCTGCAGGAAGTGGGTGAAGACGTCTCGGTGGTGCTCGAAACCGCCGACGGCACCGTGCATATCGACGGCGAGACGGTGTACTCCACCCACGACATCCACCACAACGACGACACCTACTCGGTGCGCGAGATGAAGAAGGAGAACCCGAACTTCCCGGCGCTGCAGCAGGCCGGCGTGCGCTACCGCTGGGACGGCGAGGAAACCTACGGGATGCTGGAGCGCTCGAATCCGCTCTCGGAGATCGAGACCTGAGCATGCACGGAATCGGTGGCAAGACGTTCATCGTGGCCGGCGGTGCCACCGGAATCGGGGCGGGCACCGCTGCGCGACTGGGCGAGGAAGGGGCCAACGTCGTCGTGGGTGACGTCAACGTCGCCGGCGCCGAGGCGACGGCCGAGGCCGTCAATGCCGCCGGCGGCCGTGCCATCGCGGTCGGGTTCGACCTCGCCGACGATGCGTCGATCCGGCACCTGGTCGATACGACGTTGTCCGAATTCGGCTCCCTGCAGGGGCTTTTCAACGTGGGTGCCGACCTGTCGGAGGAGAACCTGGGCCGCGACACCACGGTGCTGGACACCGACCTCGAGGTGTGGCGACGGACGCTGGACGTCAACCTGCTGGGCTACGTCCGCACCATCCGCGCCGTGCTGCCCCAGCTGCGGGCTCAGGGCGCCGGCAGCATCGTGAACACCTCGTCGGGCGGATCGCTGGGCAACGACCCCATGCACGTGGCGTACAACGCCGCCAAGGCCGCGGTCAACCAGGTGACCCGCCACGTCGCCAACAACTATGGCGGGGAAGGGATTCGAAGCAACTGTGTGATGCCGGGTCTGGTGATGGGGGACACCCAGGAACGGCAGAACGACGTTGCGATGCAGCAGATGTTTGTCGCCGCGGCCAGGACCACGCGGCTCGGCCGGCCCGCGGACGTGGCGGCCGTCGTCACCTTCCTGCTGTCCGACGAGGCCGACTGGATCAACGGCCAGACCTGGTACATCGGCGGCGCCGCCCACATGCGGCAGTGACCGTCAGCGCAGTGACGCGATGATCCAGTTGCTGAACTCGGTGGCCAGGTGCCAACAATGGGCGTCGATGAGGCGTTTCGGGAAGATCCCCGGAAACTCCACCGTCAGAAGAGCTTCCATGGTGTCGCCGCGGTCGCGGAACTGATGGCGCACACCGCCCACGATGAAGCCGTCGTCAAGGACCGCCTGTCCGACGACCTGGACCGGGTAGCCGGGGTCGACGGGTATCGACACGGCGTCGGTGTTGGCGTAGTCGACGAGGAAGCGGGTCGGTGCCGGTGATCCGCCCGTGGTCTCGACGACCTCCTGGCGGCCGTCGGGGAGACGGCGCAGTAGGTAATGGTCTGGGCAGGCGCCGACCATGTCTGCTTCGGCGTTGTCGACCGTGAGGTTGTCGAACCAGGTGGCGAACCGCTCCGCCGAACATCCCTGGGCGGCAAGCCTGGTGACGCTGTACGCCTTTCTGTCGCGACTCGCCCGGACGGCAAGTCGCGCCGCGCGATCGGCCGCGGCCAACTCGGGCCGCAACATCGCGTAGATTCCGGCGTGCCCCAGCCCGGTCTTGAGTGTGAGCAGAGCTGCCCGTTGCTCGTCGAGGCTTTCGGAGAGCAACGAGCCGACGGTGCGGCTCGGCATGAGCTCGGAGAATGCGCGTGAACCCAGCCGCGCGGCCATCTTCTTCAGTACCGCCGCCGCCCGATGGGATTCCCACTGTTCCACCTCGCGCCGATCAACGGCCCGGCCGTCGATCGTCGCGCTGATACCCGCCGGAGTGGTCATCGGTTCTCGGCTTTCCGGGCACTTGGTGGGCGGAGCAGGCCGCTGTCGTTGGTTCCCGCCCTGGTGAACGACTTCGCGCCACTTTAACGGTTCGGCGTGCGGCAGAAGCCGGTCCGGGGCCGTGGATGATGGGATTCTGCTGTCGTTCCCGACTTGCCCCAGGAGAACCCGTGACACAGAGCGAATCAACCACCTGCGCCGTCGTCGGGGGCGGCCCCGCCGGCATGGTCCTCGGCCTGTTGCTGGCGCGTGCCGGGGTCACCGTCACCGTGTTCGAGAAGCACGCCGACTTCTTCCGCGACTTCCGCGGCGACACGGTGCATCCGGTCACCCTGACCCTGCTCGACGATCTCGGCATGTACCCCAAGTTCGAGGCGCTGCCGCACAGCGAGGTCACGAAGGCCGAATTCACCCTGGGTGGGCAGACGATCACCGTCGCGGATTTCACCCGGCTGCGTCAGCCGCACCCGGTGCTGGCGTTGGTGCCGCAATGGGACCTGCTGAATCTGCTGGCCGAAGCCGGCGAAGCCGAACCCACCTTCGCCCTCCGGATGAACACCGAAGTCACCGGCCTGCTGCGCGACGGCGACGCCGTCGTCGGGGTGCGCTACCAGGGCCCGGACGGACCGGGTGAACTGCGCGCCGACCTCACCGTGGCCTGCGACGGCCGAACGTCCACCGTGCGCCGGGAAGCCGGCCTGGTTACCAGGGAGTTCCCGGTGCCCTTCGACGTCGGATGGTTCCGGATCGACGCCGTCGATGCCATCAAATATCAACTGACACCACGGTTTTCGCCCGGGCTGGCGCTGGTGCTGATTCCGCGGGAAGGGTACTTCCAGGCCGGCTGTTTCCTGCCGAAGGGCGGCGAACAACAATTGCACGCCCGCGGATTCGACACCTTCCGCGCACAGGTCGCCGCGGCGGTGCCCGAAGCCTCCGTCGATCGCCTCACCTCCTGGGACGACGTCAAGATCCTCGACGTGAAGGTCAATCGGCTGCACACCTGGCACAAGCCCGGACTGCTGTGCATCGGCGACGCGGCGCACGCCATGTCCCCGGTCGGCGGTGTCGGCATCAACCTGGCGATCGCCGACGCGGTGGCCGCCGCCGGCATTCTCGCCGAACCACTGCTGGCGCACCGCGTCACCGACCGCGACCTGGCGGCGGTGCAGCGACGGCGGAATCTGCCCGCGGTCATCACCCAGGGCGTTCAGCGCGCCATGCACGTCGCGATGCGCCGGGTGCTCCGCGGTGGCGGCCTACCGCGGGTGCCGGGTGGTGCGGGGCGGGCGGGCGCCGCGGTGCTCGGTCGGCTGCGCGGCCTGTCGGTGGTCCCGGCGTACCTGGTCGGTGTGGGGGTTCGGCCCGAACGCGCGCCGGAATTCGCGCGTCGCGCGCCCGAGTGACGCGAATCAGCCCCGGCGCGACGAGATGTGCGTCACACCCCAATCCGCAAAAATAGGAATTGGGATCTCATTCTTGTAATGTCCCGGGGCATGGGACTCAGAGGCGAGGCCGCGATCGTCGGCTTCCACGAACTGCCGTGTGAACGCATGCCCACCGGCAAGCCGGAGTTCACCATCGAACAGTGGGCCCGGCTGGCCGCCGCCGCGGTGGCCGACGCCGGCCTGTCCGTCGAGGACGTCGACGGCCTGGTGACCACCGGCGTCTTCGAGTCCAACATCTTCGTGCCCTCGACCGTGGTGGAGTACCTGGGCCTCAAGGTCAACTTCGCCGAGTACGTCGACCTGGGCGGGGCCAGCGCCGCCGCCATGGTCTGGCGTGCGGCGGCGGCCGTCGAGCTGGGAATCTGCGAGGCGGTGCTGTGCGCCATCCCGGCCAAGTTCCTCACCCCGACGCACCCGGACCGCCCCCTGGACATGACCGAGGCGATGTACTACGGCGCCTCGAGCATCCGCTACGGCTCGCCGCAGGCCGAGTTCGAGATCCCCTACGGCTACCTGGGGCAGAACGGTCCGTATGCGCAGGTCGCCCAAATGTACGGTGCCGCATACGGTTACGACGAACGGGCGATGGCCAAGATCGTCGTCGACCAGCGGGTCAACGCCAATCACACGCCGGGTGCGGTGTTCCACGACAAGCCGATCACCATTGACGACGTGCTGGCCAGCCCGATCATCGCCACACCGCTGCACATGCTCGAGATCGTGATGCCGTGTATGGGCGGGTCGGCGGTGCTGGTGACCAGCGAGCGGTTGGCCCGCCGCGCTCGCAACCGCCCGGTCTGGATCAAGGGGTTCGGCGAGCAGGTGCCCTACAAGTCACCGGTGTACGCCGAGAACCCGTTGCACACACCGATGTCCGAGATCGCCCCGAAGGCGTTCGGGATGGCCGGACTGACGCCCGCCGACGTGGACATGGTGTCGATCTACGACTGCTACACCATCACGGCGCTGCTGACCCTCGAGGACGCCGGCTTCTGCGAGAAGGGCAAGGGCATGCAGTTCGTCTCGGGCCACGACCTGACCTTCCGCGGGGATTTCCCGATGAACACCGCCGGCGGTCAACTGGGATACGGCCAGCCGGGCAACGCCGGCGGCATGCACCACGTCTGCGACGCCACCCGCCAGCTGATGGGTCGGGCCGGGGCCGCCCAGGTGGCCGACTGCAACCGCGCCTTCGTCTCCGGCAACGGTGGTGTGCTCAGTGAACAAGAAGCCCTGATCCTGGTGGGGGACTAGCGATGACCACGACACCGACGGCTCGGCCGGTTCCCCTGCCGACGCCCACCACGCAGCCCTACTGGGACGGGCTGGCCCGCCACGAGGTGTGGATCCAGTTTTCCCCATCGCTGGGTCGCTATGTGTTCTACCCGCGGGTGCTGGCGCCCGGCACGCTGGCCGACGACCTGGAATGGCGCCGGATCTCCGGCACCGGGACACTGGTCAGCTTCACCGTCGCGCAGCGTCCGGTGGCCCCGCAATTCGCCGGCACCGTGCCGCTGCTGCCCGCGGTCGTCGAATGGGACGAGGGTCCGCGCTTTGCCACCGAACTGGTGGACGTCGACCCGGCCGAACTCCAGGTCGGAATGCCGGTGACACCGGTGTTCGCCGATGATCCCGATGCGGGTGTGACGCTGCTGCGCTACACCGCCCGGCGATAGGTCGCGCACATGGTTCTGGCCCTGACCGACGAACAACTCCAGATCACCGACGCGGTAACGGGATTCGCCACCCGACACGCTCCGCTGGAGCAGACGCGCGCGCAATTCGACGCGCTGGCCGCCGGCGTGCGGCCGCGGTTCTGGGCCGACCTGGTCGCCCAGGGCTGGCACGCCGTTCACCTTCCCGAGGATGTCGGCGGGCACGGCGGCAACCTGCTCGATGCCGCCTGTGTCCTCGACGCGGCCGGGCATGCGCTGCTGGCCGGACCGCTGCTGCCGACGGTCGTCACCGGTGCGGTCGCCGCGGCCGCCGATCGTTCCCCGGCGGCGCTGCGGTTGCTCCGTGCGATCGCCGACGGCGACCCGGCCGTCACATTGTTGCCGGACGCCGCCCAGTTACAGGCCACGCCAACGGATTCGGGCTGGACCCTGAGCGGGACCGCCGGCCCGGCGATCGGTCTGCCGGGCGCCGCCCACATCCTGGTCGGTGCGCGCGCCGCGGACGGACCGCAGCTCTGGTTCGCGTTGTCGGCCGACGACGCCGGCGTGCAGGTGCGAACCGAGACGCCGACCGATTTGACGCGCGCCGCCGGCAGCCTGCGCGTCGACCGCCTCGACGTCACCGGTGCCGACGTGATCACCGGCGTGGATGTCGTTGGCGCCGAATGCATCACGATCGGCCTGATGGCCGCCGAGGCGGCCGGGATGCTGCGCTGGTGTGCCGAGTCCGTGGTCGCCTACCTCAAGGTGCGCGAGCAGTTCGGCCGGCCCATCGGATCGTTCCAGGCGCTGCAGCACAAGGCCGCACTGCTGTACGTCAGCAGTGAACTGGCCGCCGCGTCGGCCTGGGACGCGGTCCGGGCGATGTCGCAGGCACCGGCGCAGCAGCGGATCGCCGCCGCGGGCGCGGCCATCGTCGTGCTCAACCGGGTGCCCGAGCTCGTGGTGGATGCCATGACGATGTTCGGGGCGATCGGCTACACGTGGGACCACGACCTGCACCTGTATTGGAAGCGGGCCATCAGCCTGGCCGCCGCGACCGGGCCGGCCGCCGACTGGGCCCGGCGCCTGGGTGATCCGAGTGGGCCGGCGCGCGACTTCGCGATCGAACTGTCCGGCTTTGAGATTGGGGAGCCGGACTTCCGTACCCACATCGACGCCGCGCTCAACGCCGCGGCGGCCCTGCACAACGACACCCCGGGCCGGCAGAACCCCGAGTACCCGGAGTTCAACACCGGGGCGCAGCGCACCGCACTGGCCGACGCCGGCCTGGTCGCACCGCATTTCGCGCAACCCTGGGGGCTGGCCGCCTCGCCGGCCGAGCAGCTGATCATCGACGAGGAGTTCGACAAGCGGCCCTACCTGATCCGGCCGTCGCTCGGCATCGCCGAGTGGATCCTGCCGACGATCCTGGCCGCCGGCACGGCGGAACAGCGCGATCGGTTCGCCGGCCCGACTCTGCGCGGCGAAACATGCTGGTGTCAACTGTTTTCCGAACCGGGCGCCGGCTCCGACCTGGCGTCGCTGGCCACCCGGGCCACGAAGGTGGCCGGCGGATGGGTCATCCGGGGCCAGAAGGTGTGGACGTCCTCGGCGCAACTCGCCGACTGGGGCGCGCTGCTGGCCCGCACCGACCCGGACGCCCCGAAGCACAAGGGCATCGGCTATTTCCTGGTCGACATGAGAAGTCCGGGCATCGCGGTCCGGCCGCTGCGGACCGCCAGCGGTGACGCGCATTTCAACGAGGTCTTCTTCGACGACGTGTTCGTGCCGGATGACATGCTGGTGGGCGAGCCGACCGCGGGATGGTCGCATGCGCTGGCGACCATGGCCAACGAGCGCGTGGCGATCGGCGCCTACGTCAAGCTGGACAAGGAACGGGAACTGCGCGCGCTGGCCGAGGCACCGCAGCCAAACGGCGCGGACGTCCGGCGGGCCCTCGGTGAGATCCGGGCCAGCTCCAATGCGATCGGCGCCCTTGCGGTTCGCGACACCATCGGACGGCTGGCGGGCCACGGACCGGGGCCGGCATCGAGTATCGGCAAGGTCGCCACGGCGTTGCTCACACGCCGGGTCACCGCGGCCGCACTGGAGTTCACCGGTCGGGCGGCCATGGTCGGCGGCCCCGGCCAACCGGCCGTCCTGCAGAGCCTGTTCATGCCGGCCGAGGTGATCGGCGGCGGCACGATGGAGATCCAGCTCAACATCATCGCGACGATGATCCTGGGCTTGCCGCGCCGATGAGCGTCGCCGGCGCTCCCGCCGACCTGCCCGACTACAAGCGGGTGCGTCGGGCGCAGATCGTGCGCGCCGCGATGGACGCCCTCAAACGCGGCGAGTACGAGCAGATCCAGATGCGCGACATCGCCGAGGCCGCCGATGTCGCCCTGGGCACGCTCTACCGGTACTTCAGTTCCAAAGAACACGTCTACGCCGCGGTTCTGATGGAGTGGGCGCAACCCGTATTCGTTGCGGGCCAAGCGGATTCACGGCTGGACGAGGCCGGTCTGCGGGACAAGGTCCGCGGCATCATCGTCAGCTTCGAACGCCGGCCGGCGTTCTTCAAGGTCTGCATGATGCTGCAGAACACCACCGATCCCAACGCCGCGCAGATCATGAAGCAGTTCGCCGACACGGCGCAGCAGACCCTCGCCGGCGACTTCGCGGCGCTGGGCATTGCGGCGGCCGAGGATGCGGCGGTCATGTTGTGGGGCATCATCAACACGATGCTCAGCGGCGCCGTGCTGCACGGGCGTCCGATGGCCGACGCATACCGCATCGTCGATGCGTTCATCGATCTGGTGACGGCCTCGCCGCGCCGGCGCGGTTAGCCGCACGGGGCTATCAACCAACCGTCCGGTCGGTATATCGTCGGAGCGATTCCCGAACCGAACCGGAGGTAACGATGGCCGCCGCAGCGACCTCGGCAGTGAAGTACCAGCGCACGCTGTTCGAGCCCGAGCACGAGTTGTTCCGTGAGGCCTACCGAGCGTTCCTCGACAGACACGTCGCGCCCTTCCACGACCAGTGGGAGAAGGACAAGATCGTCGACCGCGGCGTCTGGCTCGAGGCGGGCAAGCAGGGCTTTCTCGGCATGGCGGTACCCGAGGAATACGGCGGCGGCGGCAATCCCGACTTCCGCTACAACACGGTCCTCAACGAGGAGACCACCGCGGGCCGATACGGCGGACTGGGATTCATCGTGCACAACGACGTCGTCGCGCCCTACCTGCTGCGGTTGGCCGACGAGGAACAGAAGCAGCGCTGGCTGCCGGGGTTCTGCAGCGGTGAGTTGATCGCCGCGATCGCGATGACGGAGCCCGGCACCGGCAGTGATCTGCAGGGCATCAAGACCCGCGCGGTCAAAGAGGGCGACCACTACATCCTCAACGGGGCGAAGACCTTCATCACGAACGGCATCCACGCCGACCTGGTGATCGTGGTGGCACAGACCGACCCGGACAAAGGAGCGCTGGGATTCTCGTTGCTGGTGGTCGAACGTGGCATGCCCGGCTTCGAGCGGGGCCGACACCTCGACAAGATCGGCCTCGACGCCCAGGACACCGCCGAATTGTCTTTCACCGACGTCAAGGTGCCGGCCGAGAACCTGCTCGGCGAGGAGGGGCAGGGCTTCGTTTATCTGATGCAGAACCTGCCCCAGGAGCGCATCAGCATCGCCGTCGTGGCGGCCGCCGCAATGGAGACCGTGCTGGCGCAGACGGTGCAATACACCAAGGAGCGCAAGGCATTCGGTAGGCCGATCGGCAGTTTCCAGAACAGCCGGTTCCTGCTCGCCGAACTCGCGACCGAAGCCACGGTGGTCCGGATCATGGTGGACGAGTTCCTCAAACTGCATCTCGACGAAAAGCTCACCGTCGAACAGGCCGCCATGGCCAAGTGGTACAGCACCGAAAAACAGGTCAACCTCGTCGACCGGTGCCTGCAATTGCACGGCGGCTACGGATATATGCGCGAATATCCGGTTGCCCGGGCGTATCTCGATGCGCGCGTGCAGACCATTTACGGCGGCACCACCGAGATCATGAAAGAGATCATCGGGCGGTCTCTGGGCATCTGATCCCGGGGTATTCAATCCCCGCGTTCGCGAATTGAATGCGCCGTGTCCGTCGCGGCTACCCGGTATTCGGGTAGGGGATCGGTATTGTCCGGAATGAACGGCGTTTTGGCTCCGGCATGTTCGCTTACTGACACCGCTTGACGGACGCGTACCGCGGGCACCGGGCCTGGAACCGCAGGAGGGTGCATGAGGATACGGCGAGGCGCGGCGCGGCGATGGGCCGCGGGCCTGATCGGCGGCGCCACCGTGGCAATGGCGACGGCACTGGCCGGTATGACGCTGCTGGTTCCGGTCGCGGCGGCCAGCCCGGAGAGCGATGCCACGGATGCGGTCACCGCGGCGTGGACGGCCGCCGGGGGCGACGACTCGCCGTTGGGCGCCAAGGACGGCGACCTCTATGCCGCCGGCAGCGGGTTCGGCCAGAACTTCGCCGGCGGAGCGATCTTCTTCACGCCCGACACCGGCGCTCGGATCATGTACGGCGCAATTCTCGAGAAGTACCGCGCACTGGGCGGCCCCGCCGACGGCGATCTCGGATTCCCCACCATTGACGAGGGCCCCGGCCGGATCAGCCCCGACAGCCGCAACTCCACGTTCAGTGCGGCCGACCAGCCCGTGATCTTCTGGACGCCCGACACCGGCGCCTGGGTGGTGCGCGGCGCGATCAATGCGGCCTGGGACCGTCTCGGCGGATCGGCCGGCGTGCTCGGTGTGCCGACGGCCGACGAGACGTACGACGGTTCGGTGGTGACGCAGAAGTTCACCGGCGGCCAGATCAGCTTCGACGCGCGCACCAAGACCTTCAGCACCGAACCGCCGGACCTGGCGGATCAGCTCGGGGAGCTCACCATCCCCGGCGATGCGACGTCGGCGATCAACGCGGCCTACCGCGCCGCCGGCGGCGCCGGCGGGCCATTGGGCGCCCGCCAGGGCGAACAGTTCACGATCGAGCCCGACGGTCTGGGCCAGGCGTTCGCCGGCGGGAAGATCTTCTTCGGGCCGGCCACGGGTGCGTACGCGGTGACCGGGGCCATCCTGGCGAAGTATGAGGCGGCCGGCGGCCCGACTGGCGATCTCGGCCTGCCCAACGCGCCGGAGTCCGACGGTGGTGTGCCGAATAGTCGGATGAGTTCTTTTGCCGCACAGGATAAGATGAGTTCTTTTGCCGCACAGGATAATCCGGTCATCTTCGCCACCACGGAGCACGGGGCGGTGATCGTCCGCGGCGCGATGAAGGCGGCCTGGGACAAGCTCGGCGGTGCCACCGGTGCACTCGGTGTTCCGGTCGCCGATCAGAGCACCGACGGCGACAAGGTCACCCAGAAGTTCAGCGGTGGCCAGTTGACGTGGGACGCCAAGAACAACTCGTTCACCAGCGACCCGGCCAACCTCGCCGAGTCACTGGGCGGCTTGGAGGTGCCCACCGCGCCGGCGCCCGCCCCGCAGGCGCCTTCGGAGGCGCCGAAGGTACCGAACCCGCCCAAGGACAACGCGTTCAGCTTCCACACCTGGTGGTTGTGGTGGATCATCCCGCTGGCTGTGCTGTTGCTCGGTTCTCTGCTCGCGGTGCTGTCCGGCCGGCGTCGGCGCGCGGCCGCCGGCATCGGCGACCTCGGTCGCGAGGAACCGCTCCGGCCCGCGCTTGACGCGGACACCCCACGGGTGCCCACCCCGACCTGGACGGAACCCGAGGGTCCCGCGGTTACGGCCGGCCACTGGGGTGTCCCGAAGGTGCCCGACACCGGGCCGGGCATTGCCGAGCCGACACTGGGCGACCACGAGTTGTTCACGCACCGGGGCTCTCACGAGGCGCCCGAGGACGAGGACGCCGTGGACACGGCCCCGACCCGGGTGCACAGTGACGACCTCGATGCGTTCTCGACCGGCCGACATGCGGCGATCGATCGCCCGGCGTGGACTCCCTATCCCGAGGACCCCTGGGCCGCGTCGGGTTCGCTTTTCGAACCCCGATATCAGCCGGCCGCGGAACCCGACGTCTATGAGGACGACCGGCCCGAGGAAACCCATGAGGCCGACGCCGTCGTCGAGGCGGAGACCGTCGTCGTACCCGAACCGGGGTACGCCGACGAGCCCGACTTGGTGGCCGACGATGCGTATCTGCAGCAGGAGTACGTCGACCAGGTGAACGAGCCGCCGCCGCCGGCGATCCACCTGCCACTCGACGATCCCGCGGCGGTGCCCGCGGGCTACCCGATAAAGGGCAGCATCAGCGCCGGCGTCTACTACTCGCCGGACAGCCCGCACTATGACGATGTGGTCGCCGAAATCTGGTTCGCCGATGCCCAACACGCCGAGGCGAACGGGTTCACCCGGGCGGACTGACCATCTGCGGACCGGTTGCGAGACCGAATCGTGAACGGCTGCAGGCATTTTCGTAGCAGCTGCCGCCGACCGTAGCGACGTTGCCTGCGCGTGCGTTCGTCGTGGTCATCTCCTGACTGTCCACCGGTCGGGGGACAGTGGATTCCCCCCGCGCGTCATCCGGTCGCCCGATTCCGGTGTCCGCGCCGCCCCGGCATTGTTGGGTCATCGCCGGAGAACACCGGCGCAGTAGCCAACAGAAACACCAACACCGGAGGACTCACATGAACACCATCGCCCGCCGCATCGCCGCCGGAGCCACCCTGGCCATCGCCCCGGCCGTCATCGTCCTGGGCACCGCCACCGCCGGTCACGCCGACACCGCCGCGGCCGACAACGGCCCCTCGGTCAGCGCCCCGTCACACAGCGCCCCGTCACACAGCACCCACCGCTGGACCCCGTCCACGCCGGGTGCCCCGGAGCACTACCTGCACCCCAACCGGGGACATCACTACGTCCGCTGACCGTTCGGCCGGCGCAGTGTGGCGCGTGAGGCAACCAATGCCTCACGCGCCACACCGCGTACGGCCGTCGTACGTCAGATCTTGCGGATGACCGTGACGACCTTGCCGAGGATCACCGCGTCATTGCCCGGGATCGGATCGAACGCGGGGTTGTGTGGCATCAGCCAGATCTGTCCGCTGGTGCGTTTGAACGTCTTCACGGTGGCCTCGCCGTCGATCATCGCCGCGACGATGTCGCCGTTGTCGGCGACGTTCTGTTGCCGGACCACCACCCAGTCACCGTCACAGATCGCGGCGTCGACCATCGATTCGCCGACCACCTTCAGCAGGAACAGTGAACCTTCCCCGACCAGTTCGCGGGGCAGCGGGAAAACGTCCTCGACGGCTTCCTCGGCCAGGATCGGCCCGCCGGCGGCGATCCGGCCGAGCACCGGGACGAAGGTGGGTTCGGGCAGGGCGTCGGACCCGGCGACGTCGGTCAGCACGGACTGGGCGGCGTCGTCGGCGCCGCGTACGTCCACCGCACGCGGCCGGTTCGGGTCCCGGCGCAGGTATCCCTTGCGCTCGAGGGTGCGCAACTGGTGGGCCACCGATGACGTCGAGGTCAGCCCGACCGCGTCACCGATCTCCCTGATGCTCGGCGGGTAGCCCCGCGACGTCACCGAGGCGCGGATGACCTCCAGGATGGTCCGTTGGCGTTCGGTCAGCGTGGTGTTCGCCGGGGCCGACGGGGTGTCGGCGCCGGGGGTGTTCGTATCGGCCATGCAGCCGAATGTAGTCGCGCACCGGACAAGAATCAAACATGTGTTCGATCCGCGTGTCGACAGCGTCGCGGCGGTCGCGGCGGCGCGTGCCGGGGGCGAATCCGGCGCGGCAGATCTGTCGGTGGGTCGATCTATCCTTCGGCTACGAATCGATCACATGTTCGGACGAGGCTTCCGGATCGAACAGATGATCGATATAGTTTCGAACATAGGAGCGAACAATAATGGCGCACCGCCCGAGTGATCAGACGAAAGGGATTGACATGGCCGGCACTGGAGTCACCGAAAACAACGTCCTGCACGCCTGGGACCTCGAGGATCTGGTGCTGTGGGAGCAGCTGATGACGGCGCCGGCCGAACGGGAGCGCCGGTCGGCCCGCCCGCAGCGGGTGCGGACGCAGCGCCGGCCGGGGGGAGCGCCGCTGGCTCATCGGGGGACCGGCGTGCGGTTCTCGTTCGCGCGCGGAACGCGGCGGCGTCCGGTCACCACCGCGGCCACCGTCGGACTGGCGCTTCTGGCCGGCCTCATCACCTTGTGGTTGGGCGCCATCGCGCACATGGGCGGGTCGGGCGCCACCTCGGCGCCGGCGCCCGACCGGCTCGCCGTCGTCCAGGTGCACGCCGGTGAGACGCTTGCGACCGTGGCGGCTCGCGTGGCCCCGGACGCGCCCGTCGGTCACGTGGTCGACCGCATCCGGGAACTGAACGCGCTTCAGTCCAGTTCGCTGCAGGCCGGTCAGACGCTCATCGCCCCGGTGAATTGACGGTGCACGGCAGCGCCACACCGGTAGGCGTGCTGGTATCTCGGCCGATCACGCAGGTAGGCTCGGTGGGGTTCGGGCCCAGCCGCCGCCGCGAAGGAGAGGTCATGCACTGTCCTTTCTGCCGGCATCCCGACTCTCGTGTGGTCGATTCCCGCGAAACCGATGAGGGCCAGGCCATTCGCCGCCGCCGCTCATGTCCGGAGTGCGGACGCCGATTCACCACGGTGGAAACCGCGATACTGGCGGTCGTCAAGCGCAGCGGTGTCACCGAGCCGTTCAGCCGTGAGAAAGTGATCAGCGGTGTCCGCCGCGCCTGCCAGGGCAGGCAGGTCGACGACGACGCGCTGAATCTGCTGGCCCAGCAAGTCGAGGATTCGGTACGCGCCGCCGGATCAGCCGAGGTCCCCAGTCACGAGGTGGGATTGGCGATTCTCGGTCCGCTACGCGAACTCGACGAGGTGGCATACCTGCGCTTCGCGTCGGTGTACCGGTCGTTCACCTCGGCTGACGATTTCGAACGCGAGATCCGCGCGCTGCGGGAACACCGCGAGATCTCAGCCTCCTGATCCAAGGTCGACAGTCAGAATCCCGTCGCTGACGACGCGGCCCGCCACGCGCACCCATCCGTGCGGGCTCCATTGGGTGTCAATGCGTGACCCCAGGCCCTGAGTGATGGTGAGATCCCTACTCAGGTAATCGGTCATCTTCACGGCGGCGGCACCGGTGGCCTCGTCCTCGCGGATGCCGAGGTGCGGGGCAAAGCTCCGGGACCGGATCGCACCCGTTGATTCGTCGATCCAGGCCCACAGGTAGACCTCGGCCTCGTCGGCATGGTCGTCGGGGTCGGCAGTCAACACCGCATCGACGGACTCCAGTTGGCGGATGGCGAACTCGGGTGCCCATTCGGCCCGCGCGCTGACGGCGGTCAAGTCGCCGTCGTGGGTGATCTGCACGATTCCGGCCGGCACCGCGAGTGTGTGGACCGGAGTGCCGAGCGACCTCAGAAACCAGGCAGCTCCGACGGTGGGATGACCGGCGAACGGCAACTCCACGACCGGTGTGAAGATGTGGGCGCTTGTCGTTGCCGCGCCCGCTGCCGGAATGTCGATGAATACCGTTTCGCTATAACCCAATTGGGTGGCCAACTGCTGGCGGCGAGCCGGCGGTACGGCCGCCGCGTCGACCACACCCAACGGATTCCCGAAGTTGCCTTCGGGATCGGTGAACACCCGCAGCACCGTGACGTCGACAGCCATGACCCGACTGTACGTCGCGTGCGCGGTCGTCAGGTGGCGCTGCGCTCGTCGGCGCCCATCGCGTCGAGGACCGCGACTTTGGTGTCGACCGAACCGGACAGCGCGCGCTCGCTGACACCGGTGCGCAACAGCCGGCGAAGGGCCGTCTGGTCGTATTCGGCGGGTCGCGTCGAGTCGACGAACCGCTGGACCACCTCGACGAAGCGGTCCGGGTCGTCGTGGAACGGGAAGTGCCCCGACCGTTTGAAGATCTCCAGCTGCGCGCCGGGCATCGCGGCCTGGGCCATCAGGGCATGCGCGACCGGGATGACCACATCATGTTCGCCCCAGATGAGTTGCACCGGAACGGATTCGGTCAGATAACAGCGATCCAGCATCGTCACCACCTGGCCGCGCCAGTCCACGACCGCGCGCAGGGTCCGGGTGAACGCCGAGGAGGCGGTGGGTTCGGGAAGGTCGCGCAGGATACGCAGCACGTGGGGAAGGTCGCGGCCCAGCCCACGTGAGCCGACCACGGTGCCGGCCACTCTGCCGGCCAACTGCACCGCCGGCAGCACCATGGGCAGGCGCAGCAGCGCGAGCGCCTCACCGCCCATCGGCAGGGAGGCGAACCGCAGCGCGACGTGGACGTCCTTGGTGACGCCACCGGCGCCGACCAGAATCAACCGCTCGACCAACTGGGGGAACTGGTAGGCGAACTGCATGGCGACACCACCGCCGAGGGAATGCCCGACCACGGTGACTTTTTCGATGTCGAGCACGCCGAGCAGATCGCGCATGCCGTTGGCGTAGGCGGCCACCGAGTAGTCGGCGCGCGGCTTGTCGGACTGGCCGTGGCCGAGCAGATCCGGAGCGATCACCGTGAACCGCTGCGCGAGCTTCGCCTGCACGGTGTCCCACGTCGTCGAGTTGTCGCCGATCCCGTGGATCAGCAGCAGCGCCGGACCCGACCCGGCGATCCGGTAGGCGCGCCGGTAGCCGTGGATGGTCTGGAACTCGAGTTTGGGCACCACCTCGCGCACCGGGCGCAGTCTGGTCGGACGTCCCGTCATAGGCCACTCCCGTCGTCGGGCCGTGTCACGGCGCGGCGGTCACGGTGGCGCCGTCAACTACCGCCGTTGTCGTCCCGGAGTCCGTCCTTCTCGTCGGACTGCTGGGCCAGGAAACGCTCGAACTCGGCCCCGAGTTCCTCCCCGCTGGGGAGGTCCTCGTCACGATCCAGCAGGGCGCGATTCTCCTGGGCGGCAACAAACGCATCGTACTGTCGCTCCAACGCCGTCACCACTTGGGCGATCTCCGCGCTGCCCTCGACCTGCTCGTCGATCCGACTGCGGATCGACACGGCGGCTTCGGTCAGCGCGGTCATCGGGATGTCCAGCGAACCCGTCTTGGCGAGCTGTTCCAGCAGCGCCTGAGCTGCCGCCGGATAGTCCGTCTGGGCCAGGTAGTGCGGGATGTGCACCGTGTAGCCGATCACCTCCTGACCATGCTGCGCCAGGCGGTACTCGAGCAGGCTCGACGCGCTGCCGGGCACCTGCACCTCGCCCACCCAGGCGGTGTGGTCGGAGATCAGCGCGCGGTCGTTCGAGTGGGCCGTGATCGTGATCGGCCGGGTGTGTGGAACCGCCATCGGGATGGCGCCGAGGCCGATCGTGCGGCGCACGCCCAGTCGCTCGGCCAGCAACCGCACCGCGGTCACGAAGCGTTCCCATTTCAGGTCCGGCTCCATCCCGGCCAGCAACAGAAACGGTGTGCCGACGCTGTCGTGCAGGGCATAGAGGCCCAGCTGGGGGTCCTCGTACGCGGTGAAGCGGTCGGTCTTGAACGTCATCGTTGGGCGTCGGGAGCGGTAGTCCAGCAGGTCGTCGATCGCGAAGGACGCCACCAGTTCGGTGTCGAGGGAATCGCGCAGATGGGCGGCGGCCAGCTTCACGGCGTGCCCGGCGTCGGAGAACCCCTCCAGCGCGTGGACGAGGACCGGCCCGCGTCCATCCGCAGACGACAGCTGCGGACCGGGGAACTCCAGTTCGTACATTCCGCTGTGGTCCGGCTCGTAGTGCCGGTCATCTTCGGCCATTGCCATGCCTCCTCGCATACCAGTGTCCCACTTGGCCGAACGTCCGGCCGACGACCGTCGATTCCCAGCCCGCTCGACTTCTCCACAGTGCGGACTTCATCCACAGCCGGGGCCCCGGGGCGGCGCCGGCGGCGGCGCACTGACGGACCGGCCGGGGACTGTCGGAGCCATGACACACCAACCGTTCGAATACAGCCTCAACCGGCCGGGTTCGCTCATCGCGTCCCTGCCCGCCGTTCTCGGATTCGTCCCGGAGAAGTCCCTCGTGCTGGTCTCGATCGAGGACGGTCAACTCGGCGCGGTCATGCGGGTCGATCTGCCCGATGTGCTCGGCCAGGACCTGGATCCGTTGGTGGGCGTTCTGGCCTCCGCGTCGCCCGAGGCAGCCGTCGCGGTCATCGTCGACGCGGACGGGGCCGGGTGTCCGGTGTGCAATGAGGACTACCAGATGCTGGCATGCGACCTCGCCGACGCCATGCGCGGGCAGGCCATCGATCTGTGGGCGGTGCACGTCGTGGATCGGGTGCAGGACGGCGGGCGCTGGCATTGCGCGGACGGCTGCGGTGCGCACGGGCCGGTCGACGATCCGGAGGTGTCGCCGCTGGCGGTCGCCGCGGTGGTGGGCGGGCGTCGCCTTTACGGCAGCCGTGCGGATCTGCAGCAGGTGATCGCCGCCGAGAACGGGGCGGAGTTGCTGGTCAGCCGAATCCAGCAGGTCGAGGACGACAGCCGGGCCGGCCGGGTCGAGGATCCCGACGGCTGCACCCGCCGTGGCGTCCTGGCGGCGATTCGTGCGGCCGGGCGCGTCGCGGCGGGCAAGCGGCTCTCCGATACCGCGATGGCCGAGTTGGCCCACCATCTGACCGACTCGGCCGCCCGTGATGCGCTCTACGCGCTGGCCGTCGGATCCGATGCGGGTCGGGCCGAGGCGCTGTGGACGTTGCTGTCCCGGCGGCTGCCGGAGCCGTGGCGGCTGGAAGCGCTTGTGCTGCTCGCATTTTCGGCCTATGTCCGGGGCGACGGGCCGCTGGCCGGTATCGCGCTGGGCGAGGCCCTGCGCTGCGATCCGGCACATCGAATGGCGGGGATGCTCGATCAGGCGCTGCAGTCGGGCATGCGACCCGACCAGATCAGGGAACTCGCGTTGACCGGCTACCGGGTGGCCGACCGGATCGGCATCGAACTGCCGCCGCGGCAGCGGTTCGGCCGGCGTGCCGGGTGACTAGATCTTCTCGACCTTGACGGCGTGCGCCATCTCGTGCGGCAGGTCGACGTTCTCGTGGCCCGGCATGATCATCGTCACCCCGCCCAGCGGGTTGATCTCCGCGGTGACGCGTGCGTTGGGAACGACGCCGGCGTCCTTGAGCCGCGCGATCAGCGTGACATCGCCCTGCACGTGTTCGGTCAGCTGCCGGACCACCACGGCGACCGGCGAGCCGGGGGGCAGTTCGGTCAGCCGGACCAGGGCGGCCTCCTCGGCCGACCGCTGGTCCGAGAGGCCCAGTTCGGTGAGGCCCGGGATGGGATTGCCGAACGGGGAGACCGTGGGGTCGTCGAGGACGGCGACGAGGCGACGCTCGACGTCCTCGCTCATCACGTGCTCCCACTTGCACGCCTCGGCGTGCACGCTCTCCCACGGCAGGCCGATGACGTCGACCAGCAGTCGTTCGGCCAGGCGGTGCTTGCGCATCACGGCGACGGCCAGGTTGCGACCCTTCTCGGTCAGTTCGAGATGACGATCGCCCGCGACGTGCAGCAGGCCGTCCCGCTCCATGCGTGAGACGGTCTGGCTCACGGTCGGACCGCTCTGTTCCAGACGTTCGGCGATACGCGCGCGCAGCGGAACCACGCCTTCTTCTTCGAGGTCGTAGATCGTGCGCAGGTACATCTCGGTGGTATCGACCAGATCGTTCATTCGGCGCCCTCCATCTGGGTCGAGTCTACTTGGCGGAGGATGCTTATGGTCACCTAACGTCCCGGCGTTGCGCACACAGCAGTGTGCCCGCCGGAGGGGGACGGCGGGCACACTGGTGCAATCACGAATTGGCAGGTCAGCTGGCGTACGAACGCAGCCGATCCGCGCGCTCGCCCTGGCGCAGCTTGACCATCACGTCCCGCTCGATCTGGCGCACGCGCTCGCGGGAAAGGCCGAACAGCTTGCCGATCTGGTCCAACGTGCGGGGCTGGCCGTCGTCGAGGCCGAAGCGAAGCCGGATCACCTGCTGCTCGCGCTCGTCGAGCGTGGCGAGCACGTAGCGGATGTCGGTGTGCAGCAGTTCGGCGATGACGGTGTTCTCCGCCGACAACGCCTCCGCGTCCTCGATGAAGTCGCCCAGCGGCGCCTCCTCGTCGCTGCCGACCGGCATGTCCAGGCTCACCGGGTCGCGGCTGTGCTCCAGCAGATCGGCGATCTTCTCGGCGGGGATGCCGGATTCCTCCGCCAGTTCCTCGTCGGTGGCCTCACGGCCCAGCGCCTGGTGCATCTCGCGCTTGATCCGCGCCAGCTTGTTGACCTGTTCGACGAGATGGACGGGCAGGCGGATGGTGCGGCTCTGATCGGCCATGCCACGGGTGATGGCCTGCCGGATCCACCACGTGGCGTACGTCGAGAACTTGAAGCCCTTGGTGTAGTCGAACTTCTCCATCGCCCGGATCAGGCCCAGGTTGCCTTCCTGGATCAGGTCCAGCAGCGGCATGCCGCGCCCGGTGTAGCGCTTGGCCAGCGAAACCACCAGCCGAAGGTTTGCCTCGAGCAGGTGGCTGCGGGCGGCCCGGCCGTCACGCGCCACCGCCGCGAGTTCGCGCTTGCGGGCCTCGCCGAGGCGCTTGCGGGTTTCGAGCAGATGCTGGGCGTACAGACCCGCCTCGATGCGCTTGGCGAGTTCGACCTCGTCCGCGGCGGTCAGCAGCGCCGTCTTGCCGATGCCGTTCAGATACACCCGCACGAGGTCTGCGGCAGGGCTCTGGGCGTCCAGATCGCTGTCAACCCGGTGTGCGGTGGCATTCGCCATTTCGGCCTCCTCAGTGGCTCGAGCGTTCACGTCGTACAACGCTTCAGTCCACCGCAGAGTTCCCAAGAATCCTTCGGTTCACACACTCTGACGTGCGGAAACGCGCCCCAGACCTGAGAATGGCCTGAGAATCGGTAAAGAGCCTTCTCAGTGGTCGTCGCGGGGCGGGTCGTCCATGGCGTCCAGCGCCGGCGGCTGCGCCTCCAGTACCGTGTGCTCGGCCGTCGGAGCCAGTGGGGTGTGACGGCGAGCCTGGTCGAATCTGCGGGGTTCGTCGGCGCGGCGCGGCGGCCGATCGTTGGCGATGAGGACGGCCATCCAGGGCAGTGGGATCGACACGGCGACGATCGCCAGCGAGATCCAGCCGTTGTGCCAGACGTTGTAGGCGACGGCCGCGAAGATGAGCGCCGGAACCCGGAACGACATCAGCGTCAGGTACTTACGGACGCGCCGCCGGTGCTCCTCCTCGTAGGGCGGCGCGGCCCTGGTGATCAGCACCGGCCGGCCCTCGTCGTCGAAACCCAGCTCCTGGCTGTGCTTCATCCCTCCACTCTTCCACAACCCGCGGCCGGCCGGGTGACGAGGCGGCCGCGGTTCCCCCGAGCCGGGATTCCCGGCACAATGGCAGCATGCAGACCGACACCCTCGAGCGCACCGACGCCGACGTCCGCGCCGACGACGGCACCGACAGCGACACCCCGAAGTTCTTCCACTACGTCAAGAAGGACAAGATCGCCGAGAGCGCAGTGATGGGCACCCATGTCGTCGCGCTGTGCGGTGAGGTCTTCCCGGTCACCCGCTCACCCAAGCCCGGCTCGCCGGTCTGCCCGGACTGCAAGAAGATCTACGAATCCCTCAAGAAGGGCTGACCCGCTGCGGCTCGGCATCCGAGGCCGGGGTATCCGTGGGCTCGTCGTCCCTGCCGTTTCGTGATTCCAGCCACGACCGCAACTGGTCGGCATGGGTGTCGGGCGCGGGGAACTCCTCCTGGATCGCGTTGTTCAGCTCCGCACCGAGCATGATCGCGAAGCCGAGGAAGAACGCGAAGAGCAGGAACGCGATGGGTGTGGCCAGCGCGCCGTAGGTGTAGCCGGTGCGGGTGATGTAGGTCAGATAGATCCGCAACCCGGCCGTGGCGACCACGAACACCATGCTGGCCAGCACCGCCCCGATGACGAGCCGGTGCGTCGGCAGCGGTTTGGGCAACGAGAGCCGGTAGAGCACCGTGACCGCCAGCAGCAGCGAGAGCACCATCAGCGGGTAGTAGCCGTACCGCAGGATGTTGTCCCAGCTGTCGGGGAGGTACCCGGCGATCTTGCGGGGTCCCAGGGCGATGAACGGCGCACTGAGAATGACGATCACCAGGCCGACCACATAGAGCGTGAGGGCGTAGAACCGTTGTCGCACCGGGTGGCGCAGGGGTGTCTGGTCGTGCGCCTCGACCACCGAGTCGACGAATGCGGAGATGGCCGACGAGCCCGCCCACAGCGAGATGATGAAGCCGACGGAGACGACCTCGCCGCGGGCACCGACGACGATGTCGTGGACGGTCGGCTCGATGATTTCGTTGACGATGTTCTTCGAGAAGAAGCTGTTGGCGGTGCTGATCAGCCGGGCCTGGATGGTCGGCAGCGTGTCGGGCCCGAACAACGGGGCGATGTAGGCCAGGCTGCCGAGCATGCCGAGCAGCAGGGGCGGCAACGACAGGACCGACCAGAATCCCGCCTGGGCGGATTCGGAGAAGATCGAGTCTTCCCAGGCCTTGGAGAGGGTCCGTTTGAAGATTCGCCAGACGTGATGGCGGGTCGGCTTCACGGGCTGGTCGGTCATGACCTCCCCAGCATCCCCGAAACCGGGCGATGTGCCCAGCTTCGCAGGCCCGGCGTGGCGGTTGCCGGTCAGGCGTCGGCCGCGCTGACCTCCAACACGGCGGCCAGTTCGATCAACCTGGCTTCGTGCTCGTTGGCGTGATGCTGGCAGAACAACAGCTCGGATCCCGACGGGAGCTTCGCGCGCACACGGGCGGCGGCGCCGCAGCGATCGCAGCGATCAGCCCGGGTCAGCTCGGGACTGGTCAGAGTTGCGGTCATGGCGCCTCCGTTCCTCGGGTGGTTACTACTCTCTCAGACGTTTGGCGTTTCGGCCTTGTTCCCTGTCCGTTCGCGGGTGTGTCGTGTTTCACCGACAGCTCAATTTGCGGATGCGGCACGCTGGTCGTATGAGCACCGTCTCGCCGACCCTCGTGCACCTGTGCGGACGGGACGACTGGGCGGCCGCCTCGTCGGCCGGGGAGCACCGCCCGGCGTCACTGTCCGAGACCGGGTTCGTTCACCTTTCGACTGTTGAGCAGGTGCATCTGCCGGCCAACCGACTCTTTGCCGGCCGTGGTGATCTGGTACTGCTGTACCTGAATCCGGACCGACTGAACGCGCCGCTGCGGTGGGAGCCCGGGGTGCCCACCGACCCGTCCGGGATGCGCTTCCCGCACCTGTACGGACCGTTGCCGACGGCCGCGGTGATTGCTGTCACAGACTATGCGCCGGGGCCCGACGGGTCGTTCGCCGCGCTGTCGGTCACGTGAGCTCAGTCCAGGTAGTCCCGCAGGACCTGCGAGCGGCTGGGGTGCCGCAGCTTCGACATGGTCTTGGACTCGATCTGGCGGATCCGCTCCCGAGTGACGCCGTAGACCTGGCCGATCTCGTCGAGCGTGCGCGGCTGGCCGTCGGTCAGGCCGAACCGCAGCCGCACCACGCCGGCTTCGCGCTCGGACAGTGTCTCGAGCACCGACTGCAGCTGATCCTGCAGCAGTGTGAAGCTCACCGCGTCCACGGCCACCACAGCTTCACTGTCCTCGATGAAGTCGCCGAGTTGGCTGTCGCCCTCGTCGCCGATCGTCTGGTCCAGCGAGATCGGCTCACGCGCGTACTGCTGGATCTCCAGCACCTTCTCCGGCGTGATGTCCATTTCCTTGGCCAGCTCTTCGGGCGTGGGTTCGCGGCCCAGGTCCTGGAGCAGCTCGCGCTGGATGCGGCCGAGCTTGTTGATCACCTCGACCATGTGCACCGGGATGCGGATGGTGCGGGCCTGATCGGCCATCGCGCGGGTGATGGCCTGGCGGATCCACCAGGTGGCGTACGTCGAGAACTTGTAGCCCTTGGTGTAGTCGAACTTCTCGACGGCGCGGATCAGACCGAGGTTCCCCTCCTGGATCAGGTCGAGGAACGCCATGCCGCGGCCGGTGTAGCGCTTGGCCAGCGACACCACCAGGCGCAGATTCGCTTCCAGCAGATGGTTTTTCGCGCGGTCACCGTCGCGGCAGATCCACTGCATGTCGCGGCGCTGCGCGGCGGGCAGCTTCTCGCCCTTCTCGGTGAGTTCGCCCATGAGCTGGGTGGCGTACAGGCCGGCCTCGATGCGCTTGGCGAGCTCGACCTCCTCCTCGGCGTTGAGCAGCGCAACCTTGCCGATCTGCTTGAGGTAGGCGCGAACCGAATCCGCGGAGGCCGTCAGTTCGGCGTCCTTGCGGGCTTGGCGCAGCGCCTCGGATTCCTCTTCGTCCCAGACGAAATCCCCCGACGCCTTGTCCTTCTCGGACGGTTCGGCGATCTCCTCGTCCTCGCCGGCGCCCGTGGCAGCGGGCTTGCCCTGGGCCTCCGGAGCGGCCCCGGCGGCCTCGTCGGACTCCTCGTCGCCTTCGGATCCGTCGTCGGCCTCCCCGGCGTCGTCCTCGAGGTCTTCCAGATCGTCTTCGACGTCGAGTTCGGCGTCGTCCTCCAGATCGGTGGGCTCGGATTCCAGGTCCTCGATGCCGTTGTCGAGATCCTCGTCGGTGGTGGTGGCCTCGGCGGCGGGGCCGGCCTCGGCGCCGGGAGCGGCCTTCTTGGCCCGGGTGCGCGTCGCGGGAGCCTTCGCCGGAGCAGTCTTGGCGGCGGCCTTGCCGGCGCGCTTGGCCGGGGCGGCCGCCGGGGCCTTCGCGGCGGCTTTGGTGGGGGCGGCCTTGGTGGCGCGTTTGGCGGGGGTCTTGGCGGTGGTCGGAGCCGACGCGGCGGCCTTGGGCTCGGAACCCGTCCGCTTGGCGGCAGAAGTTCTGGTGGCGGTGCGCTTCACCGGCTCTTCGGTCGCCGGGCTTGCCTTTGTGGCTGCCACGTACACCCTTTCGGTCTGCTGGCTGCAGTGGGCACGGGCACGCGCCACCACAGGGTCGGCTATGTGGACTGTCGGCGGGTGATCTCTGCGGGAGCTTCGCCGCTATCCGTGTTGCGGCCGCCGCGACCATTGTAACGACAGAAATCTCCTGCCCCGCGCCAAGCTGGCGGATTGGGGGCGGGATTCCCGCGTGATCGTGCGGCCCGGGTGACGGCTCAGCGCGCGGCGTCGGCAGCGGCCATGGCGGCACCGACGATGCCCGCGGAGTTCTGCAGCGCCGCGGCGACCACGGGGGTGCGGTTCTGCAGCAGCGGCACCCATTTGTCGGCTTTGCGGCTGATGCCGCCGCCGACGATGATCAGGTCGGGCCAGATCGCGTTCTCCACGGCGATGAGAACCTTGGTGACCTCCCGGGTCCAGCGCTCGTAGCTCCAGCCCTTGGCTTCCTTGACCGACGACGCGGCGCGGTGCTCGGCTTCCTTGCCCTCGACCTCGATGTGGCCCAACTCGGTATTGGGCAGCAGCAACCCGTGGTGGATGACAGCCGACCCGATACCCGTCCCGAAGGTCAGCAGGACGATCAGGCCGTCGAGGTCCCTGCCGGCGCCGAAGCGCTGCTCGGCCAGCCCCGCCGCGTCGGCGTCGTTGAGGACCGTCACCGGTTGCCCGTCGAGCGCGCGGCTGTAGACGTCGTCGACCCGGGCTCCGATCCAGGACTTGTCGACGTTGGCCGCGGTCCGCACGACGCCGTGGGTGATGACGCCGGGGTAGCAGACACCCAGCGGGCCGGTCCAGCCGAAGTGCCCGACGACCTCGGCGATGGTGGCGGCCACCGCGTCCGGGGTGGACGGCTGGGGGGTGAGCAGTTTGTAGCGCTCGCCGATCAGCTGCCCGGTGTCCAGGTCGACGACGCCGCCCTTGACGCCGCTGCCGCCGACGTCGATGCCGAAGCCGCGGTGGGACGCCTCGGGACTGGATTCGGTCATGGTGGCTCCTCGGCCGGCAGACGGTCAGCGACAGAAACCTCAGTGCGCCAAGAACCCTAGTGGGTCGGCGCAGCCTTGGCGGGTTGCCGGGCGATTCGGGGCGCCGTCTGTGGTGCGATGGTGTGGTGAGTGCATCCGCCCGGGACCCGGAGACGCTGCGGGCGATCGCCGAGAAGCTGGCCGCGGAGGCGGCCGGCTACGTGGCGGCCCGGCGCCGGGAGGTCTTCGGGCCCGATGCGGGGAGCACCGGAGCGGTCGGCTCCAAGAGCACCCCGACGGACCCGGTGACCGTCGTCGACACCGAGACCGAGGAACTGCTGCGGGACCGCATCGCCGATCTGCGTCCCGGCGACGTGGTGCTGGGCGAGGAGGGCGGCGGCCCGGGAGCCGTCGGCTCCGGCTCCGTCACCTGGGTGGTCGACCCGGTGGACGGCACGGTCAACTTCGTCTACGGCATACCGGCATTCGCGGTGTCGGTGGCCGCACAGATCGACGGCGTGTCGGTGGCCGGTGCGGTCGCCGATGTGAGCACCGGCGAGGTGTATTCGGCGGCCCGGGGCGGGGGCGCCCACGTGCAGAGCGCCGGCGGCCGTCGCCGGTTGTCCTGCAGCGGGGCCACCGACCTGGCAATGTCGTTGCTGGGCACCGGATTCGGGTATGCGCCGGCCCGCCGCGCGGTGCAGGGGCAGGTGCTGGCCGCCCTGCTGCCCCAGGTGCGCGACGTGCGGCGGCTGGGTTCGGCCGCGCTGGATCTGTGCATGGTGGCCGCCGGTCGGCTCGATGCGCACTACGAGCACGGGCTCAACGTGTGGGACTGGGCCGCCGGCGCGCTCATCGCGGCCGAGGCGGGTGCTGTGGTCAGGCTGCCGGCGGCCGGCGAACCCGTCGGCCTGACCCTGGCCGCGGCGCCGGGCGTCGCCGCTGCGGTCAGCGCCGCCCTGGAGCGCTGCGGCGCTCTGGGTCCGCTACCGAGCCAGCTGGTGTGACGGGCTAGCAGCTCGCCGCGTGGATCTTGGACACCAGAGCGGGATCGGCGGGTTCGGTCGCGTCCGGGCGCAGCCCGGCCAGAACGGCGTCGGTGTCGTCGGTGTGCGTCAGCGTCGTGAAATCGGTTCCGATCGCGAAGTCGACCGAATCATCGGTGCGGCCGTCGGCGAACAACTCGGTGCACGGCGCGATCAGCCAGAGCGCGGCGGCGGCGGCCTTGCCGTTCTCACCGAAGCGGATCTGGCCCTGGCAGGTCAGCCGGTTGGTGTTGTAGACGGGGTCGTTGGCCGCGGTCGGCTGGGCGAAGCCGAGATCACGCAGGGCCGATGACACCTCGGCGGCCTGCCCGCCGTGACCGCTGGCGTTGAGCACGCGGATCTTGGTGTCGGCGAGTCTGGCCGGTGCCACGGAGGCCATCGAACTCGGCGACACCTGATCGCCCAGTGCCGGGGCATCGGGTGGCGGCGGATTGCACACCGCCGCCTCGTGGACCTCCGCCGGGCGGGTGAGGGCGATCATCCAGACGAGGGCGGTGACGACGGCCAGAGCCGCCGCCGCGATGACGCCGGGCCAGATGTTCCGGCGCCGGAACGGCAGACCGCGTTTGTCGAAGGCGGTGCCCTCCGTGATGTGCGCAACCACGCCTGCACTCTAGAGCACCGGCTCTGAACAGCGCGATTGCGAAAAAGCTTCAAGTGTGATGTAAATCACACTTGAAGAGCGCGGGTTCGGGGCACGAATCGTTTGGTGATGACGTTCGGCACTGGTACAAAGCTCTGTCGCAAGGACTTGCGCGCGGGGATTCCAGAGGGGAAGACGAGATGGCTACCGACTATGACGCCCCAAGGCGATCCGAGACCGACGAGGTCTCCGAGGATTCGCTTGAAGAACTGAAGGCCCGCCGCAACGAAGCGCAGTCCGCCGTCGTCGACGTCGACGAGTCCGAATCGGCCGAGAATTTCGAACTTCCCGGTGCCGATTTGTCCGGTGAAGAACTGTCCGTTCGCGTGATCCCCAAGCAGGCCGACGAGTTCACCTGTTCGAGCTGTTTTCTGGTGCACCACCGCAGTCGGCTGGCCAGCGAGAAGAACGGCGTGATGATCTGCACCGACTGCGCGGCTTGAGTCGAGCGACTCCGGCCCCGTCAGCTGCGCAACGCCGAGATCACCCGGTCCGGATGCCGGGTGCTCACCAGCCAGTAGGGCGTCGGATCGTCGGGATCGTCGAGGACCACCAGCACCAGCGGCCCCACCCAGGAGCGGTTCGCCACGAATGCCGCGGGGTCGAGTTGACGGCCCAGGGCCGCCGACTTGGCTGACGCGGGCACCTCGGCCGAACGGGTGATGACCGACACGGGCAGGTGTGCCGATCCGGCCCACAGTTCGGTGTCGGCATCGGATGTGACGCGGATCTCCAGGCGGCTCAGCCAGAGCAGGACGCCGACGGCGACCGCGAACAACACGACGTACGGCAGCCAGTTCGGCAGCGAGCGCACACCCAGGTTGACTTCGTAGGCGAGCAACCCGGCCAGCCCGAGTCCGGCCGGCCACCACCACCAGGGCACCCACAGCCGCTCGCGATACCGCACGGTCTGCGGGGCGAGGCGCGAATCGGGCACGCGGCCAAGGGTAGTCTGTGGCCTCGTGTCCACCCGTCTTGCGGTCGTCCGCCTCGACCCGGAGCTGCCGTTGCCGGCCCGGGCGCATCCCGGCGACGCCGGCGTCGACCTGTTCAGCGCCGTCGACGTCGAGCTGGCGCCGGGGCACCGGGCCCTGGTCGCCACCGGAATCGCGGTGGCGATCCCGGAGGGCATGGTGGGTCTGGTGCACCCGCGATCGGGACTCGCGGCGCGCGTGGGGCTTTCGATCGTCAACAGCCCGGGCACGATCGACGCCGGCTACCGCGGCGAGATCAAGGTGTCGCTGGTCAACCTCGACCCCGCCGAGCCCATCCGGGTCAACCGGGGGGATCGGATCGCGCAATTATTGGTTCAGCGTGTCGAACTGCCCGAACTCGTCGAGGTGTCTTCCTTCGACGAGGCCGGGCTGGGCGGCACCACCCGTGGCGACGGTGGCCACGGCTCATCGGGAGGGCATGCGAGTCTCTGATGGCGTTCGGTAAGCAGAAGAAGACGAAACCCGGCGACGATGACGGCGCGACCGGCGATGCCGTGCCGGCCGCGGCGTCCGCCGACGGCGACGAGCTCGAGGGTCCGTTCGACATCGAGGATTTCGACGATGCGGCGACCGCGGCGGTCGGCCGCCTGGACCTCGGCTCGGTACTCATCCCGATGCCCGAGAACGGCCAGGTGCAGGTCGAGCTCAACGAGGCCGGCGCGCCGAACGCGGTGTGGGTGATCACTCCCAACGGCCGGTTCACCGTGGCCGCCTACGCGGCGCCCAAGAGTGCCGGCCTGTGGCGCGAGGTGGCCGCCGAACTCGCCGAGGCGTTGCGCAAGGACACCCCCAATGTGTCGATCGAGACCGGCCCGTGGGGTCGCGAGGTTGTCGGCATGAGCGAGGGCGCGGTGCGGTTCATCGGTATCGACGGATACCGCTGGATGATCCGGTGTGTCGTCAACGGCCCCCGGGACACGTTTGCCGCGCTGGCCGCCGAAGCGCGAAAGGCATTGGTGGACACCGTGGTTCGGCGCGACGACACCCCGTTGCCGGTGCGTACGCCACTGCCGGTGCAGTTGCCCGAGCCGATGCTGGCGCAGTTGCGCGCCGCCGCCGAACAGGCGGCCGCCGCGCAGCTTCAGCAGACCGGTCAACCGGGTCCGGCGCCCGCGGCGCCGCCCGCGCCACCGGTCCCGCCGGTGCCGCCGGAACCCTCGGCCGACCCGGTCGCGCGCCGCGACCAGGGTTCGGCGATGCAGCAGTTCCGCGGGGTGACCGGAGGCTAGCCGAGCCTTCAGAGGTCAGCCAGCGCCGCCAGGCACGCCGCGCCCAGCGCGCCGGGGTCCGCCCCGATGTCGTCGAGCGTGACGGTCCGCAGGGACGCATTGGACGCCGCCGCGACCCATTCGACCCCCACCTCCAACGGATGCACGGGATCGTCGGATGCCGCCGCGACGCCCATCGGCGTCGTCATACCGGCCAGCTGCACGGTGGTCGGGGCGACGAACGCCGCCGCCTCCGTCATGGCCTCCGGCAGGTCCGGCCACTGACCCAGCCAGGACCGGGTCAGCTCGTCGGCCAGCCACCGGGGGCTGGACTCACGCATCCGCGCGGTGGTTGCCACGAGACCGTCGCGGCGCAGTTCGCCGGCCGTGTACGTCGCGGCGAGCGCGGCCGCGGCCCCGTCCGGTGCGCCCGTCCAGGCCGGTAACGCGGCCAGGACGGCCACCGTGCGGCCGGGGTGGGCGATCGCCCAGGCGGCCGCCACGGCGGCTCCCAACGACACGCCGGCGACCGCGATCGGGCGGTCCCGCGCGGCATCGTCGAGGGCCGCGCGGTACCCGGCGATCAGCCGCGCCGGCCGAGGCGCGTGCGGAATCGGGACGGCGCCGACACCGTGCAGCGCCGGCGCAAATGCCCGGTAGACGTAGTCGTCGTCGGATCCGGTACCCGGCAGCAGGACGGTGGGCACCCCGCGGAGATCAACACCCATACGACGATCGTGCACCGTATGTGCAATCGGGAACGAACGGGTCTACCGTGGCTAGGGTCACCGCGGCGAGCGGCGATCCGGTTCACCCGGGTTCCGTTGAGTTTTCAGGAGAGGCCATGGCTACGGCCGAAGGTTATCTGCGCCGGCTCACCCGTCGTCTGACGGAGAATCCCGAGCAGCGCGACGTCGAGGAACTCACCGACGAGGCCGCCTGTACCGGCGCCCAGCGGGCCATCGACTGCGAACGCGGTCAGGAAGTCACCATGGTCGGCACGCTGCGCTGCGTCGAGACGAACGCCAAGGGCTGTGCCAGCGGCGTACGCGCCGAACTGTTCGACGGCACCGACTCGGTTGTTCTCGTCTGGCTCGGGCAGCGCCGCATCCCCGGTATCGAGTCCGGCCGCACGCTGCGGGTGCGGGGACGGCTGGGCAAGCTCGAGACCGGCTCGAAGGCGATCTACAACCCGCACTACGAAATTCAGCGCTGATCTTGACCGACAACCGAACCGGCGCCCAGGCCCTGCTGGAACAGATGGGTGGCGTCGCCGGTCTGATCTATTCGTCACTGCCCGTGGTCGTGTTCGTGCCGGTGTCGTCGGCGTTCGGGCTGCTGCCGGCGATCCTCACCGCGCTCGGTGTGGCGGCGCTGATCCTGGTGTGGCGGCTGGCGCGGCGCGAGTCGGTACAGCCGGCGGTGTCGGGGTTCATCGGGGTCGGGTTCTGTGCGCTGATCGCGTGGTTCGTCGGCGCGGCCAAGGGCTATTTCCTGCTGGGCATCTGGATGTCGCTGTTGTGGGCGGCGGTGTTCGGGGTGTCGATCCTGGTCCGTCGGCCCGTCGTCGGCTACGTCTGGAGCTGGGTCAACGGGCACGGCTACCGCTGGCGATCGGTGCGTCGCGCGGTGACGGCCTTCGACATCGCGACGCTGACCTGGGTGGCGGTGTTCGGCGCCCGGTTCCTCGTCCAGCACCACCTGTACGACGCCGACCGGACCGGCTGGCTGGCCACCGCACGGATCGCCATGGGGTGGCCCCTGACCGCGGTGGCGGCACTGGCCACTTATCTGGCGATCAAATCGGCGCAGCGGGCCGTGCACGCCGCATATCCGGACTGAGCGGGGCCCAGGGCTCGCTCAGGCCCGAGGCAGCAGGACGGCGCGCAGTTCGTCCTCCACCGCGGGCGCGGCGACCAGCAGGAGTTCATCGCCGCCCTCGAGCGGTTCGTCGGGCTCGGGCACGATCACCCGGCCGCCGCGCAGGATGGTCACCAGGGCGGCGTCCCGGGGTAGTTCGAGCCTGCGGACGGGGCGTCCGCCCCACGGAGTGTCGTCGGGCAGGGTGATCTCGACCAGGTTGGCCGCGCCCCTGCGGAACTCCATGATGCGCACCAGGTCGCCGATCGAGACGGCTTCCTCGACCAGGGAGGCCAGCATGCGTGGCGTCGAGACCGCGACGTCGACGCCCCACGATTCGTCGAACAGCCACTCGTTGCGGGGATCGTTGACCCGCGCCACCACGCGCGACACCGCGAACTCGGTCTTGGCCAGCAGCGAGAGCACGACGTTGGCCTTGTCGTCGCCGGTCGCGGCGATGACCACGTCGAAATCCTCCAGCCGGACCGACTCGAGCAGGCTCAGTTCACAGGCGTCGCCGAGACGCCAGTGCGCGGCGGGGATCGCGTCGACGTCGATGTGGTCGGCGTTGCGTTCGATGAGGGTCACGTCGTGACCGTTCTCGATCAGTTCGCGGGCGATCGAGCGTCCGACCGCTCCGGCTCCGGCGATGACGACCTTCATCGGGCTCGCCCCTGACGCTGCTGAGCGTGCGCAGAAGCACGCTCCGGCGCGGTGTGTCGCGTACCGACACGCACGCTCGCCGGGAACACGCTCGCCGGGAAACTGAGCGGCAACGCACCCATCTAGTGGCCCTCCTCGCCGAGATCCGCCGGGGGCGGCATGGCCGCGACCGCCACCGCTTCGGCGACATGCCCGGACACCGCGGCGACGTACACCTGATCGCTGGCCTGGATGACGGTCTTGGCGTCGGGCAGTACGCCGGCCCCGAACCGGATCAGGAAGGCCACCCGCGCACCGGTGACGGCCTCCAGGTCGGTGACCCGGTGCCCGAACCAGTCGTCGTGCAACAGAATCTCGGCGACGGCGACGTTGCCGGTCGGATCGCGCCACTTGGCCGTCTCGGAATCCTGCACGAGGGCATTGAGGAGTCGGTCGGTGGTCCACGGCACGGTCGCCACGGTCGGAATCCCCAGCCGCTCGTAGACCTGGGCGCGGCCGGCGTCGTAGATGCGCGCCACGACCCGTTGCACACCGAACGTCTCGCGGGCGACACGCGCCGAGATGATGTTGGAATTGTCACCCGAGGACACCGCCGCGAAGGCGCCCGCGCGCTCGATGCCGGCCCGCAGCAACACGTCGCGATCGAAACCCATCCCCAGTACGCGCTCACCGGTGAAATCGGGGCTCAGGCGCTGAAACGCACCGCTGTCACGGTCGATGACGGCGACCTCGTGGCCGATCCGGTCCAGGGCGCCGGCCAGCGACGCGCCCACGCGCCCGCATCCCATCACCACAACGCGCACTGTGTCCCTTTCGGCTTTGCCGCCACGGTCGTATGAAGACGGTACGCGGAACGCTACCGCCGCGAAGGCATAGGCATACCCTTGGTCCTCGTGTCCAAGTTATCGACGGCCACCCGCCGCCTGATCCTGGGTCGGCCGTTCCGCAGCGACAAACTGGGGCACACGTTGCTGCCCAAGCGGATCGCGCTGCCCGTGTTCGCCTCCGACGCGATGTCCTCCGTGGCGTACGCGCCCGAGGAGATCTTCCTGGTGCTCTCGGTGGCCGGGCTCTCGGCCTACGCGCTGACGCCGTGGATCGGGCTGGCGGTGGCGTTCGTGATGCTCGTGGTGGTTGCCAGCTACCGCCAGAACGTGCACGCCTACCCGTCCGGCGGCGGCGACTACGAGGTGGTCACCACCAACCTCGGACCGACGGCGGGCCTGACCGTCGCCAGCGCCCTGATGGTGGATTACGTTCTGACCGTTGCGGTTTCGATGGCATCGGCGATGTCGAACATCGGCTCGGCGGTGCCCTACATCGCGCAGCACAAGATGTGGTTCGCCGTCCTGGCGATCCTGCTGCTGATGGCGATGAACCTGCGCGGCATCCGCGAGTCGGGCACCGCGTTCGCGATCCCCACCTACGCCTTCATCGTCGGGATGTTCATCATGCTGGGCTGGGGCCTGTTCCGGATCTACGCGCTGGGCGATCCGATCCGCGCCGAGTCGGCCGGCTTCACGATGCACGCCGAACACGGCGATGTGCTCGGCTTCGCCCTGGTATTCCTGGTGGCCCGCTCGTTCTCCTCCGGCTGCGCGGCCCTGACCGGTGTGGAGGCGATCAGCAACGGGGTGCCGGCGTTCCGCAAGCCGAAGTCCAAGAACGCCGCGACCACACTGCTGATGCTGGGCTCCATCGCGGTGGCCCTGCTGATGGGCATCATCGTGCTGGCCGAGAAGATCGGCGTCCAGATCGTGGACGACCCCGCCAGCCAGTTGGAGGGCGCACCGGCCAATTACCACCAGAAGACCCTGGTGGCCCAGCTGGCGCAGGCCGTGTTCGGAAACTTCCACCTCGGCTTCGTGCTCATCACCGTGGTCACCGCGCTGATCCTGGTGCTGGCCGCCAACACCGCGTTCAACGGATTCCCGGTGCTCGGGTCGATCCTGGCCCAGGACAGCTACTTGCCCCGCCAGCTGCACACCCGCGGCGACCGGCTGGCCTTCTCCAACGGCATCCTGTTCCTGGCCTTCGCCGCCATCGCGTTCGTCGTCGCGTTCAAGGCCGAGGTCACCGCCCTGATCCAGCTGTACATCGTCGGGGTGTTCGTGTCGTTCACGCTCAGTCAGATCGGGATGGTGCGGCACTGGACCCGGCACCTCAAGACCGAGACGGACCCGGCCGCGCGCCGCCGGATGATGCGCTCGCGGGTGGTCAACACGATCGGGCTGCTGTGCACCGGCACGGTCCTGCTGGTGGTGCTGGTCACCAAGTTCCTGGCCGGGGCCTGGATCGCGATCGTGGCGATGACCGCCCTGTTCGCCATCATGAAGCTGATCCACCGGCATTACGCCGCGGTCAGTCGCGAGTTGGCCAACCAGGAGTCCGAGGCCGACGACATCGTGCTGCCCAGCCGCAACCACGCGGTGGTGCTGGTCTCCAAGCTGCACCTGCCGACACTGCGGGCGCTGGCCTATGCGCGGGCCACCCGCCCCGACATCCTGGAGGCCATCACCGTCAGTGTGGACGACGGCGAGACCAAGGAACTCGTGTACCGATGGCAGGAGAGCGACATCAGCGTGCCGCTGAAGGTGGTCGCCTCGCCCTACCGCGAGATCACCCGTCCGGTACTGGATTACGTGAAACGCATCACCAAGGACTCGCCGCGCACCGTGGTGACGGTCTTCATTCCGGAGTACGTGGTGGGGCACTGGTGGGAGGGCATCCTGCACAACCAGAGCGCCCTGCGGCTCAAGGGCCGGTTGCTGTTCGAACCCAACGTGATGGTGACTTCCGTTCCATGGCAACTGAATTCGTCGGAGCGGCTCAAGACGCTGCAGCCACAGTCGGCGCCCGGTGACGCCAGACGGGGCATCCTGGATTGAACCTGCTCACACTGACGACCGGTGCGCCGGCGAACGGCGGCAGCTGTGTGGCCCGGGGTGAGGACGGCCGGGTGGTGTTCGTCCGTTACGCGCTGCCCGGGGAGACGGTGCGGGCCCGGGTCACCGACCGCCGCGGATCCTATTGGCACGCAGCGGCTGTCGAGATCCTCGAGCCGTCACCCGACCGGGTCCCGTCGCTGTGCCCGATCGCCGGCGCCGACGGGGCCGGCTGCTGCGATCTGGCGTTCGCGGCACCCGCCGCGCTACGCACTCTCAAGGGTGAGGTGGTGGCCAACCAGCTGCAGCGGCTGGCCGGCTTCGCGTGGTCGGGTGCCGCCGAGTCGGTCGGAACCGCCGATGCGACCGGGTGGCGCACCCGGGTGCGCCTCGAGGTCGGAGCCGACGGCCGGCCCGGCTTCCACCGCTATCACAGCGCCGAGTTGGTCACCGATCTGCACTGCGCGCAGCTGCCGGCCGGGCTGGTCGACGACCTGCCCGTCGACGGGGTCCGCATCGGCGACCAACTGCACGTGGTGCTCGACGACGACGGGGTGCGCCACGTCGTGGCCAGCGGCGGGCACCGGCGCCCGCGGGTGCTCGAGGGGGACTACGCGGGGACCCAGCGGGTCGGCGAGCGGCGCTGGACGCTGCCGGTGACGGCCTTCTGGCAGGCACACCGGGACGCCGCGCGCGTCTACAGCGAACTCGTAACCGACTGGGCCGCAATCGAACCCGGTTCGACGGCCTGGGATCTCTACGGCGGGGCCGGGCTGTTCGCCGCGGCCCTGGCCGGCGGTGCCGGACCCGCCGGACAGGTGGTCAGCGTGGACACCTCGCGCGCCGGGGCGAAGGCCGGCCGGGCGGCGCTGGCCGACCTGCCGCAGGTCCGGTTCGTCACCGACTCGGTGCGCAAGGCGCTGCCGGCGCTGGCGCGGGACGCCACCCCGGGGGTGGCGGTGCTGGATCCGCCCCGGGCCGGGGCCGGTCGTGAGGTCGTCGCGGCGCTAGCCGCGGCCGGGGTGCCTCGGGTGATCCACATCGGTTGCGAGGCGGCATCATTCGCTCGCGACATCGGGCTCTATCTGCGGCACGGCTACACCGTCGAGCAGCTGCGGGTGTTCGACGCCTTCCCGCTGACACACCACGTCGAGTGCGTCGCCCTGCTCACGGCCACCGGCGACGTGCCGCGGCCCGGTCCGGCCGCAGGTTCAGCACGCGCAGTGTCCACATGAGCGCCGCCGGAATCGCCATCAACACCAGCACCTGTGCAAAGTCACTCATGGCTGCAAGGTTTACCCGCGGCGCCGGCGGCACACGAGGGTCCATACGGAATCAATACGGCGGCGGGGCGTTTCTTGACGCCGGCGTTGTCGGGTCGACCGCCGCCCGGGCAGGGGAGCGCACCCGATGACTCGGCCGATCGGACGGCTCCTGACCCGCGGTTCGTGGCTGGAGACCCGCCGCCTGGCGGACATCCTGCGCCAGGAGACCGTCGGCGGCATCCTGCTGCTGATCGCCGCCGGGGCGGCGGTGCTGTGGGCGAACTCACCCGCGTCGCAGACCTACCACCGCCTCTCCGAGTTCGTGGTCGGCCCGCGCGCCCTGCACCTGGATCTGTCGGTGTCGGCGTGGGCCGCCGACGGCCTGCTGGCGATCTTCTTCTTCGTCGTGGGCGTCGAACTCAAGCGTGAGTTCGTCGCGGGCGATCTGCGCGAGCCGAGCCGCGCGGCGCTGCCGATCGCCGCCGCGGTCGGCGGCATGGTGATCCCGGCCCTGGTTTACGTCGGGGTCAATCTGATGTTGGGGTCGCCCGACAGCCTGCAGGGCTGGGCGGTTCCGACGGCCACCGACATCGCGTTCGCGCTGGCCGTGCTGGCCGTGCTGGGCACCCATCTGCCGACCGCGCTGCGCACGTTTCTGCTGACCCTGGCCGTGGTCGACGACCTGCTGGCCATCACGGTCATCGCGGTGTTCTACACCGACCATCTGGCCCCGGGGCCGCTGGCCGCCGCCGTGATTCCGATCGTGCTATTCGCCGTCGCGGTGCAACGCGGGGTGCGGCACTGGTGGGTGCTGCTGCCGCTGGCGCTGCTGGCATGGGGGCTGGTGCACGCCAGCGGGGTGCATTCGACCGTCGCCGGGGTGGTGCTCGGGTTCACCGTGCCGGTTCTGGGCCGCCACGCGGCGGCCGACGATTTCGAGCACGTGCTGCGGCCGGTCTCGGCGGGTTTCGCGGTGCCGGTGTTCGCCTTCTTCGCCGCCGGGGTGACGCTGGGCGGATTGACCGGGCTGTGGCACGCACTGAGCGAACCGGTGACCCTGGGGGTGTTGGCCGGCCTGGTAGTCGGCAAACCCATCGGCGTTTTCGTCACCACCTATCTGCTGGCCCGATTCACCCATGCCAGCCTCGACGACGAACTGGCCTGGCGCGACGTGCTCGGGGTCGCACTGCTGGCCGGGATCGGTTTCACCGTGTCACTGCTGATCGGCGAACTCGCCTTCGGTCACGGCACGGCCGAGGGTGACGACGTCAAGATCGCCGTGCTGGCCGGGTCCGTCGCGGCCGGTCTGCTGGCGGCCGTGGTCCTGCTGAGCCGCAATGCCGCCTATCGACGCATCCATGCCGCCGAGACCGCCGACTCCGACCACGACGGTGTGCCCGACGTCTACGATTCTCCCGAAGACCTTCCCGGGGACCCTCCCGCGCCGCCACCCGGCTGAATTCAGGTTGCGTGCGTACACTGGCGGGATGCTTGAACAGATCCGCGGACCCGCAGATCTGCAGCACCTTTCGCAGTCCGAACTCGAGGACCTGGCGCGCGAAATTCGGGATTTCCTGATCCACAAGGTGGCTGCCAGCGGCGGGCACCTCGGTCCGAACCTGGGCGTGGTGGAACTCACGCTGGCCCTGCACCGGGTGTTCGACTCGCCGCACGACCCGATCATCTTCGACACCGGCCATCAGGCCTACGTGCACAAGATGCTGACCGGGCGCAGCGCCGATTTCGACACCCTGCGCCGCAAGGGCGGCCTGTCGGGTTATCCGGCGCGCTCGGAGAGCGAACACGACTGGGTGGAGTCCAGCCACGCGTCTTCCGCGCTGTCCTACGCCGACGGCCTGGCGAAGGCCTTCGAACTGACCGGGCACCGCAACCGCCACGTGGTGGCCGTCGTCGGCGACGGCGCGCTGACCGGCGGCATGTGCTGGGAGGCCCTCAACAACATCGCCGCCGCCAACCGCCCGGTGGTGATCGTCGTCAACGACAACGGCCGCAGTTATGCGCCCACCATCGGCGGCCTGGCCGACCACCTGGCCACCCTGCGGCTGCAGCCCGGCTACGAGAAGCTGCTGGAGAAGGGCAGAGACGTGGTGCGCGGCGTGCCGATCGTCGGCGAGTTCTGCTACCACTGCATGCACAGCGTCAAGGCGGGCATCAAGGACGCGCTGTCGCCGCAGGCGATGTTCACCGACCTGGGGCTGAAGTACGTCGGCCCCATCGACGGCCACGACGAGCACGCCGTGGAGTCGGCGCTGCGCAATGCCCGTGATTTCAACGCCCCGGTGATCGTGCACGTGGTCACCCGCAAGGGCATGGGGTACGGCCCGGCCGAAGCCGACGAGGAAGAGCAGATGCACGCCTGCGGCGTCATCGACCCGGCCACCGGCCTGGCGACCTCGGAGTCCGCGCTCGGCTGGACCGCGGTGTTCTCCGACGAGCTGATCCGCATCGCGGGAAAGCGCCGCGACATCGTCGGCATCACCGCGGCCATGCCCGGGCCGACCGGCCTGGCGGCATTCGGAAAGCGGTTCCCCGACCGGCTTTTCGACGTGGGCATCGCCGAACAGCACGCGCTGACCTCGGCCGCGGGACTCGCCATGGGCGGGCTGCATCCGGTGGTGGCCATCTACTCGACCTTCCTCAACCGCGCGTTCGACCAGGTGATGATGGACGTCGCGCTGCACGGTCTGCCGGTCACCCTGGTGCTCGATCGGGCCGGCGTCACCGGCCCCGACGGCGCGAGCCACAACGGCATGTGGGATCTGTCGATGCTCGGCATCGTGCCCGGTATGCGGGTCGCCGCGCCCCGCGACGCCGCCCGGCTGCGCGAGGAGCTGGCCGAGGCGCTGGCCGTCGATGACGGGCCGACGGCATTGCGCTTCCCCAAAGGCGATGTGGGCGAGGATATTCCGGCCCTGCACCGGGCCGGCGGGGTCGACGTGCTGGCCGAGCCGGCCGACGGGCTGGCCGCCGATGTCCTGCTGGTGGCGGTCGGCGCACTGGCGGGCATGGCACTGGCCACCGCGCAGCGGCTGCGCGAACAGGGCATCGGCGTCACCGTGGTGGATCCGCGGTGGGTGCTGCCGGTGCCCGGGGTGCTCGGGGATCTGGCCCGGGCGCACAAGCTGGTGGTCACCTGTGAGGACAACGGCGTCGCCGGCGGCGTCGGTTCGGCGGTGTCGGCGGCGCTGCGGCGCGCCGAGATCGACGTGCCCTGCCGCGACATCGGGGTTCCCCAGCGTTTCCTGCCGCACGCCTCGCGCGGTGAGCTGTTCGCCGAGATGGGTCTGACCGACCGGAGCATCGCCCGCCAGATCACCGGATGGGTTGCCGCGCAAGGCGCTTCGCTGTCCGATGCGCCGGAAATCGCCGAGCGGCGCGACGGATAGTCCCGTCCGACGATGGATGCCGAACTGGCGCGGTGGAGAGCCGGCGGGCAGTACTTCGACTACCTGGGCTTCGACATCTTCTATCGGGCCGAGGGTTCCGGGCCCTACCTGTTGGCGATTCACGGCTACCCGTTCAACTCCTGGGACTGGTCGTTGATCTGGCCGGCGATCACGCAACGCTTCAGCGTGATCGCGCCGGACATGATCGGCATGGGATTCTCGGACAAACCACGTGCCTACGGCTACTCGGTCGGCGACCACGCCGACATGCACGAGGCGCTGCTGGCGCACCTGGGCGTCGAACACGCACACATCCTGGCGCATGACCTCGGCGACTCGGTGGGACAGGAACTGTTGGCGCGCTCACAGTTCGGCCAGCAGAGCTACGGTTCCTGGCGGATCGACTCGGTCACCTGGCTCAACGGCGGACTGTTCAACGAGGCATACACGCCGCGCGCCATGCAGAAGATCATGTCCCGAACCCCGTTGGGCGACATCATGAGTCCGCTGCAGGGTGGTGCGTTGTCGCGAAAACTGCTGGAACCCACCCTCAACGAGATGTTCGGCCCCGACACCAAACCGTCCGCGGCCATGATGGAGCAGTTCCACCAGATCCTGGACTATAACGACGGAAAACGGGTGCTGCACAAGGTCGGCCGCTTCCTCGACGACCGCGTCCGGCACCGCAATCGGTGGGTGCGTGCGATGCGGGAGACCGCGGTGCCGATGCGGCTCATCGACGGTCCCGTCGACCCGAACTCCGGTGCGCACATGGCCGCGCGCTACCGTGAGGTCATCCCGGACGCCGACGTGGTCATGCTCGCCGACGGCATCGGCCACTGGCCGCAGCTGGAAGCCCCCGACGCCGTGCTGGCCCACTTCCTGGAATTCGTCGACCGACAGGGCTAGTCGGAACTCGTCAGCGCCGCGGCGAGTGCGGGCACCGCCAGTTCGCGCTGCCAGGGGCGTGCCCCGCCGTCGCGCAACACGGTCTCGATCGCCGTGGCCGGATCCGTGGTCGGCGCCCAGTCCCAGCACAACCTGCGGACGAGTTCGGGTGACACCAGGTTTTCGGTGGGGACGCCGACCCGGCCGGACACCTCGCCCAGCGCGGCGCGGGCCGCCTCCAGGCGCGCGGCGGCCTCCGGTTTGCGCCGGGCCCACCGCACCGCCGGCGGCGGGCCGCTCTGGGGTTCGGAGGCGTGCGGGGGGTCGGGGTCGGCGCGGCCGGCGGCCAGCGCGTCCAGCCAGATCTTGGCGCTGCGACGCTGTTTGGGGCCGCCGAACACGGGTAACGCCAACAGTTCCTCGACGGTCCTGGGGTCGGCCTGGGCGGCCTCGATGATGGCCGAGTCGGGCAGTATCCGACCGGGCGCGAGGTCGCGGCGCGCTGCGATGTGATCGCGGGCGGTCCACAGCTCGCGAACCTCGGCCAGCGCCCGCCGGTTGCGCACCTTGTGGATGCCGGAGGTCCGCCGCCACCGGTCACGGCGCGTCGGCGGCGATTCGGCGATCCGTACGTATTCGAATTCCTGTGCGGCCCAATCGGTTTTGCCCTGCTCGGTGAGTACGGTCGAGATCGCCGCGCGCAACTCCAGCAGGACCTCCACATCCAGTGCGGCGTAATTGAGCCAGGCGGGGGGCAGTGGGCGTTTGGACCAGTCGGCGGCGCCGTGGCCCTTGGCCAGACCCAGACCGAGCAGTCGCTGCACCATCGCGGCGAGGTTGACTCGGTCGAACCCCGCCAGCCGGCCGGCCAGTTCGGTGTCGTAGAGCGTCGGCGGACTCATGCCGAGTTCGGCCAGGCACGGCAGATCCTGATCGGCCGCGTGCAGGATCCACTCGTCGGAGCCCAGCACCTCGGCCACCGGGCGCAGCACCGTCAGCGGGTCGCCGCCGTGGCTGACCGGGTCGATCAGCACGGTGCCCGCGCCCGCGCGGCGGATCTGGATCAGATAGGCCCGGTTCGAGTAGCGGAAGCCCGAGGCCCGTTCGGCGTCGACCGCGAACGGGCCGGTCCCGGACGCCAGGAGCTCGGCGGCCGATGCGATCTCGCGCGCATACACCGAAAGCGGCGGCACCCCGTCGGCGGGCGCCAGCAGGGGGAGTGGTTCGGGTTCGGGTGCGGCCGCCTCGGCCGGCTCTTGGTCCGTGTCGGTCATTGTTCAGGCGCGGGACCGCGAACCGAGGTCCGTCACCCCCACCGGAGGCAGGCCCGCGGCATGCTCGAGCACCTCGCAGAACGCCTGGACGTGCACGCCGAGGTCCGGTGTCGTCGCCGTCCACGACGCCCGCAACTCCAACTGGTGGGCGCGCGGCGGTCCGGAGATGTCGCCGTAGCGCACCGACGTCGTCGCGGTGACGGTGCCGCCCAGCGCGGTGACGTGTTCCGCGCGTTCCTGCAACGCGTCGACCAGCCAGCTCCAGGCCACCTCCGGCAGCAGCGGGTCGATCGCCTCGGTGGAATCCAGATCGGCCTGGATGTAGGCGACCAGGCGCATGGTGCCGTCCCAGGCCTCCGATCCCTCGGGGTCGTGCAACAGGATCAGCCGGCCGAAGGCGTCCCCATCGGACTGCTCGGGCACCACCGCGAGTTCCGGGTGTTTGACCTCCGCGCCGATCGCATAGCTGAACGGCGCCAGGCGTTGCGGCGGCCGGATCGGCCCGAGTTCGATCTCCGGTCGCACCGTCGCGGCATTCATCGACTCCACGGCGTCGTGGAATTCGGCCGGCTCGGCAGAGGTCACAAATCGACGCTAGCCCCATCTGAGCAGCTGCGGGCGCAGGCGCGCCGTTTTTTGGCGCCGGTGCCGCTAATGGCAGCATGGACGGCGATGAACGCACGCCCCGACACCCGCCGTGAGCTGCCCGACTCGCCGTATCTGGCCGCCGCCGCCGGCCGCAAGCCGGTGCGCACGCCGGTCTGGTTCATGCGGCAGGCCGGCCGCAGCCTGCCCGAGTACCGCGCGCTGCGCGCCAACCACCGCATGCTCGACGCGTGTTTCGACGCCGATCTGGTCTGCGAGATCACCCTGCAGCCGGTCCGGCGGCACCACGTGGACGCGGCGATCCTGTTCTCCGACATCGTGGTGCCGCTGCGCGGGGCGGGTATCGACCTGGACATCGTGCCGGACGTGGGTCCGGTGATCGCGTCGCCCATCCGGTCCACGGCCGACGTCGCGGGCATCGGGACGCTGGATCCGGCGTCGGTGGCACCCGTGTCGCAGGCGGTGTCGCTGCTGGTCGCCGCGCTGGGCGAGGTGCCGCTGATCGGTTTCGCCGGCGCGCCGTTCACCCTGGCGTCGTACCTGGTCGAAGGCGGCCCGAGCAAGCACCACGAGCGCACCAAGGCGATGATGCTGGCCGATCCGTCGACGTGGCATGCGCTGATGACCGCGTTGACCGACATCACCATCGCGTTCCTGCGGCTGCAGGTCGACGCCGGGGTGGACGCGATCCAGGTGTTCGACTCCTGGGCCGGCACGTTGTCGCTGTCCGACTACCGCGAGCTGGTGCTGCCGCATTCGGCGCGGGTGTTCGCGGCGCTGGCCGATGCCGGTGTGCCGATGACGCACTTCGGGGTGGGTACGGCCGAACTGCTGGGCGCCTTGGCCGACGCGGGCGCCACCGTCGTCGGGGTGGACTGGCGCACCACGCTGACCGACGCCGCCGGCCGGGTCCGGCCCGGCACCGCGCTGCAGGGCAACCTCGATCCCGTGGTGCTGATGGCCGGCTGGGACGTGGTACGGCAGCGGGCCACCGCCGTCGTCGAGGACGGCCGGGCCGCCGTGGCCGCGGGCGCGGCGGGCCACATCTTCAACCTCGGACACGGCGTCATGCCAGCCACCGACCCGGGTGTGCTGACCGAATTGGTGGCGCTGGTGCATTCCCTGTGAGCGACGATGCGCGCGAGGGACGAGCGGGCGGAGGAGCCGCAGCGTGGGTCCGGTGAGCGCCACCTATTGCGTTGTCGGCGGCGGTATTTCGGGCCTCGCGGCGGCATACCGGTTGCGCCGCGCGGTCGGCGCCGACGCGACCATCACCGTCTTCGACCCGGCCGACCGGCTCGGCGGCATCCTGCGCACCGAGCGCGTGGGCGGCCAGTCGATGGACATCGGCGCCGAGGCGTTCGTGGCGCGCCGCCCGGAGATGCCCGCACTGCTGGCCGAGCTCGGCCTCGCCGAACGACGCATCGCCCCGGCGGGGACCCGGCCGCTGATCTATGCCGGCGCGCGGCTGCATCCGCTGCCCGCCGGCACCGTCAACGGCATTCCGAGCGCCGCTGCCCCGATGGCCGACCTGGTGGACGCGGCGACGGTCGCGAAGATGAACGCCGAACCGTCGCGCCCCCTGCGCTGGCGGACCGGCGACGATCCGGCCGTCGGCGCCCTGGTCGGCGACCGGTTCGGCGCGCAGGTGGTGGCCCGCTCGGTGGACCCGATGCTGTCGGGGGTCTACGCGGGTTCCGCCGCCGGCATCGGCCTGCGGTCGGCGGTGCCGTCGGTGGCCGCGGCACTGGACGGCGGCGCCGCGAATCTGACCGACGCGGTGCGCTCGGTGCTGCCGCCCGGCCCCGCCGGCCCGGTGTTCGGGGCGGTCGAGGGCGGTTACCAGGTGGTGCTGGACGCGTTGATCGCCCGGAGCGGGCTGCGCTGGCAGGGCTCCGCGGTGGTGGAACTCGCGCGCGATGGCGGCGGCTGGAATCTGTACGACGACGAGGGCACCTGCTGGCCCGCCGACGGGGTGATCCTGGCGCTGCCGGCCCCGCGGCTGGCCATTCTGACGGCCGGGGTGGCGCCGCGCACCGCCGCGGCCGCCCGGCGCATCGACGTGGCCTCGTCGGTGGTGGTGGCCCTGGCGGTGCCCGGCGGGACACCGTTTCCGCAGAACTCCGGTGTGCTGGTGGCCAGCGGGGAACAGTTGCACGCCAAGGCGATCACGCTGTCGTCGCGCAAATGGGGGACGCGCGGCAACACCGAGTTGCTGCGACTGTCTTTCGGCCGGTTCGGCGACACGGTCGCGCGCGACACCTCCGACGACACCCTGCTGGCCTGGTCGCTGCGGGACCTGCGCACGGTGTTCGGCATCGAGGTCGAGCCGGTCGACGTCCGGGTGCATCGCTGGCTGGACGCGATGCCGCAGTACGCGCCCGGCCACGGCGCGCTGGTCGCCGAACTGCGGGCCGGATTGCCGCCGGGTCTGGCGGTGGCCGGCAGCTACCTCGACGGCATCGGGGTGCCGGCCTGCGTCGCGGCCGCGGACCGGGCCGTGAATTCGCTGCGGCGCCCCGTGGGACGATAGGGCCATGGCCAAGCTGGACTACGACAAACTCAATGCCACCACGCGCTACATGATGATCTCGGCGTTCGCGGTCGATCCCGGTGAACTGGGCGACGACCGCGCGGACGTGATCGACGACGCCGCCACCTTCCTCAAGCAGCTGGAGGAGAAGGGCGTCGTGGTACGCGGCCTCTACGACGTGGCGGGGATGCGCGCCGACGCGGACTACATGATCTGGACGCACGCCGAGCGGATCGAGGATCTGCAGGCCGCCTACACCGGTTTCCGGCGCACCCTGCTGGGGCGGGTGTCCGAGCCGGTGTGGAGTGCCGCGGCGCTGCACCGTCCCGCCGAGTTCAACAAGAGTCACGTGCCCGCGTTCATCGCCGGCGAGCCCGCCGGGGACTACGTCTGCGTGTATCCCTTCGTGCGGTCACTCGAGTGGTACCTGCTGCCCGAGGACGAGCGCCGGCATCTGCTCGTCGAGCACGGCATGGCCGGCCGTGAGTACGCCGATGTGCGGGCCAACACCGTGCCGGCCTTCGCGCTCGGCGACTACGAGTGGATCCTGGCGTTCGAGGGCCCCGATCTGGGCCGCATCGTCGAGCTGATGTGGAAGCTGCGTTACACCGGGGCCCGTCGGCATGCGCGCGAGGAGACGCCGTTCTTCACCGGGCCGCGCCGCGGCGTCGAGGAACTGGTCAACTCACTGCCCTGAGCCCGCGCCCAAAGTGACCTTGTTGTACACGTTTTGCGAGTGGACCCGCAAACAACGTGACTCTCGGCGGAGATTATGAAGTGGGGACCAGCTTCAGTGAGATCGAGTTGATGCAGTACCGCTGATCGGTGGGCGTCGGATAACCCTCGCCGGAGAACACGTGGCCCAGGTGGCCGTGGCAGGTGGCGCACAGCACCTCCACCCGGCGCATGCCGTGCGAATCGTCGGGGCGCAGGATCACCGCTTCGGACTGGCTCGGGTTGAAGAACGACGGCCATCCGCAGTGCGAGTCGAATTTCTCTGTGCTGCGGAACAATTCGGCTCCGCAGGCGCGACAGTTGTACACGCCCTCGGTATGCGTGTCGGTGTACTCGCCGACGCCGGGGCGTTCGGTGCCGGCCCGGCGCAGGACCGCGAATTCCTCGGGAGTCAGCTTCGACCGCCACTCGTCATCGGTCAACTGCACCTTGGCCGGGGGAAGTTCCCGTTGGCTGGGGGTGGTCATCAGCCCACGCTAGCGCGGCGGGGCGGCGGCGTCATCCAGGCCGGGTCGATTCCGTCTTCCAGCCGGTTCTCGGATCGGGCGTCGAGATAGCGGAAGTAGAGCACGCAGAAAACCACGATCATCATCAGCGACCACCCGTAGGTGATCTTCATGTACTCCAGGAAACGCCCGGTGGTCGGCCAGCGCCACATCAGCCAGCGGTCCATCGTCAGGAACCCGTAGGCGGCCAGCCAGGCCGGCCAGTTGCGCAGCACCGAGTTCGGCAGCACCACCGTCATCAGGAACGGGAACAACATCATCGAGTAGTAGCCCTGCGCCAGCGACAGCACCAGCCACGAGGTCACCAGCAGCACACCCGACGAGGTGAGCATCCAGAACCGCTGATCGTGCTGCCGGTAGTAGCGGTACAGCAGCCACAGGCTGCCGGCCGCGAGCGCCAGGAACAGCACCCGCAGCGCCAGGATCAGCCAGGGCGGCAGGCCGTAGTAGGTGCCGTTGCCCAGGATCGAGGAGTTGAAGTAGTCGCGGGTGCCCAGGATGTAGGGCAACGTGTTGTGCACGAAGCCGCCGGCATCGGCGACCAGGGGCCAAGCGGCGGCGTTGAACGCGATCGGCACCGCGACCGCGGCGACCAGGGCGCGCCACTGCCGGTTCAGCAAGGGGATCAGCAGCAGCACCGCGAGCACCGGTTTGACCACCAGCGAGAGCCCGATCGCGATCCCGGCCCACCATTGGTGACCGATCCTGCCGGACAGCAAAAACCTGAAGAAGACGACCTCGGCCAGCAGGATGCAGCCGTTGATGTTGGTGAAAACCAGTGTGTTGGTGACGGATTCGGTCACGAACATGGCGACGAGCAGCGCGGGCAGCGCGACCGAGGTCAGTGCGAAACCGAACATGCGTACCAGAAGGCACGCCGCACCGATGATCGCCACGGTGTTCAGTGCGACGAACCAGTTGTGCGCGGCGAAGATCGTGTCGATGTAGCCGAACGGGGCCATCAGCAGGGTGCCGCCGGGCGGGTAGAGGTAGTGCGGGTCGACGTAGTCCAGATGCTCGTTGTAGATGTCGACGCCGGCGCGGAAGTTGCGCACCGCCCGGTACACCGGTGCCCAGTCGTCGGTGATGTAACCGTTGCTGGTGAGCACCCAGCTGCGGTGGATGATCGACATGATGGCGATCGGCCACAGCGCCGCGCGCAGCACCTCGGCGGTGCTCATGGGGGCGGATCGGGGCCGGAAGGCGCGAAGGACAGCCGTCACGCCGGAACCGTACACCGCGGACGCCGACGCATGCCTCAGGCGGGGCAGTACGTGTCCGTCTCCGGCATCTTGCCGGAGTCGACGTAACCGACCAGCGGTGCCGAGGCGCACGCGGAGTAGATCGAGGCGCCGTGCCCGATGCCCTGCCAGATGACCCGCTTGCTGGCCGCGCCCGCGTTGATGATCGTCGCCGCGGTGGCCGCGACGCCCTCGTTGCCGGCGATCGGATCGTTCTGTACGCCCATCAGCAGCACGTCGATCTTGAGATTCTTCGGATCCTTCGGAGCGGTGCCGCTCGGCCAGTTCAGGCACTTGACCATGTTCAGCGCGGCGACGGTGCCGAACTCGGGGTACGCCTTGTTCCAGGCGACGACGAGTTCGCGGACCCGGTCCGGGGTGGGCCGGTTCAACGCGTCGCTGCACCGGTTGATGAACTGGCCGTCGGTTTCACGCAGCGACTCCGACGCCGTGATGAGGTCCAGCAGCGGCCCGGCGTCACCGGAGCGCGCCGACGCCAGCGTCTGCGCCAGCCGGTTGGTGCTGGCGACCCGGTCACCGGCGGGAAAGCCCAGCGCGGTGACCAGTCCGCTGGCCAGGGCGGCCACCGAGGCGCCCCCGGGACCGTGGCCGGACCGCGCGTCGGCCAGTAGGCCGTCGACGGCGCCCTTCGGATCGGGCCCCAGCGGGCAGTTGGTCGCCGCGCACTGGGTGGCGAACGCGTCGAGCGCCGCCTGTTGGCCTTTGACCTGTTGTTCGGCGGCCATCTCGGCCCCGACGGCGTGGGGGATGGGGGAGTCGAGCACCAGCCGGGAGACCTTGTCAGGGTGTGAGCCCGCATAGGCCAGGGCGACCTGGGCGCCGCTTCCGATCCCCAGCAGCGCCAGGGTGGGCACATCCCAGCTGCTGCGCAGGCGTTCCAGATCCTCGGCGGCGCGCGCGTTGTCGTACGAGGAGTCGCCGGGCGCCAGCGCATCGGTGCAACTGGTGGTGGCGGTCAGGGTGATCGCGGCCAGGTTGGCCACCGGGTCGTCGCCGGATTCGAACTGCGCCTGATCGCGCATCTCCTGGCGGTCGAACAGGTCCCGGCAGTCGACCGCGCTGGACCGGCCCATCCCGCGGCGGTCCACGGCGACGATCGGTCGGCTCTTCAGGACGTCGCCCCCGGAGCGCGACAACCACTGCGGCAGCTGCACCGAGGTGGGGATGTCCGAGCCGGTGGTCATCACCAGCGGCCCGGCGTCGGCCGGCGTCGCCACGTTGCGCGCGCGCACCACGCCGATCGCCACGGTGCCGTCGGCGCCGCTGATCGGATCCAGGTCGGCGTCATAGGTCGCGCAGTCCAGGGTGACCCCCGGCGGGGCGGCGACGCCCGCGTCGCCGAAAACCTGCGAAGTGCACTCGGTCCAGGCCAGCTCGTTCTTGGGGGCCGCGATCTCCGGTGGTCCAGCGGGTGCCGCGGTGGTCGGGGCGGGGCCCCCGCCCGAGTGTCCGGAGTCGGAGGCATACCGAGGGTTCGCGCCGAGCAGCGGTACGCACCCGGACAGGACGGTGGCCGCGGCAAGGAGCGTCGCGGCGAACGGGACGGACCGATTCACGCAGACCACAGTAGCGAGCCGCCGGAAACGCTCCCGACAGCTCACCTCCGCACGTAGCGCGTGTACAGGTAGCCGGCCTCGTCGGCCAGCAGGTGGGCCCGGCGCATCTCGGTCTGCACCTGGCCGGCGCCGGTGGCGATCCGGCGGGCCCGGCCGCCCACCAGCACCGGCGCCAGCGTCACGCACAGCTCGTCGAGCAGGTCGGCCTCGATGAACGTGGCGTGCAGGCTGGGGCCGCCCTCGGTGAGCACCCGGAGCAGTCCGCGCCCCGCCAGCACGGCCAGCACCGACGTGATGTCCACGGCCGCGGTGTCCGTACCCGAACAGGACAGCACCTCGGCCGCCGGGCCGAGCCGCTCGCGGGTGGCGGGCAGTGCGGCCGCGGCGGTCAGGACCAGCGGCGGGACCTCCGTCTGGGTGAACACCTTCATGTCGCGGTCCAGGAGCCCGGACTGGGTGACGATGGCGATCGGGGGCACCTCGGACTGGCCCCGCTCCCGGCGGGCCTGCCGGGCCGCTGCCGACATCTGCGCCCCGCCGTAGTTCTCGACACGCGCCGTGCCGGCCCCGACGACGATCACGTCGGCCAGTTCACGCATCAGGCCGAACAGCGCCTTGTCGCCGGGACCGGCCAGGCCGCCGGACTTTCCGTCGGACGTCGCGCCGCCGTCGAGGCTGCTGATGAAGTTGGAGCGCACCCAGCATCGCGTCAGGTCGTCGGGGTAGGCGTACAGCTGCGGCAGCCGCGATTCGGCGACGGTTTCGGCCGTGTCCAGCAATGTGAGTTGTGTCCCAGCGTCGGGTTGGCCCATGGGAACGATTGCAGCACGTCGCTACAGTGCTGCGCATGCACGCCCCCGCTCCGGCCCGTCTGGTGGACCGGCACCCGACGGTGTCGCCGGAGCGGCTCGTCGCCCAGCTCGTGCCGCCGCCGACGTTCGCCGACGTCAGCTTCGCGACCTACCGGCCCGACCGGGAGGAACCCACGCAGGGCGCGGCGGTGGAATTCTGCCGGCGGTTCTGCGCGGAAGCAGTCAAGCGCAAGCAGGGCAAGCGGAAGATGTTCGGCAACCGGGAGACGCTGCCGGGGGTGGGGCTCTACCTCGACGGCGGATTCGGGGTGGGCAAGACGCATCTGCTGGCGTCGACGTACCACCTGCTGGCGGACGCCGATGCCGGGCCGGCGGCGTTCGCGACGTTCGGTGAGCTCACCCAGCTGGCCGGGGTGTTCGGATTCACCGAGTGCGTCGACCTGCTGGCCGGGTACGTGGTGGTGTGCATCGACGAGTTCGAGCTCGACGACCCGGGCAACACCACGCTGGTTTCCCGGCTGCTGTCCGCGCTTGTCGAGCGGGGGGTGTCGATAGCGGCCACGTCGAACACGCTGCCCGAGCAGCTCGGCGAGGGCCGTTTCGCGACGCACGACTTCCTGCGCGAAATCAACACGCTCGCAGCAATTTTCACGAGCGTGCGGATCGAAGGACCGGACTACCGGCACCGCGGTCTGCAGCCGGCGCCCGAACCGATGACCGCGGAACAGGTGGCCGCGCTGGCGGTCACGGTGCCCGGCGCCACCCTCGACGACTTCGACGCGCTGTGCGCGCATCTGGCCACCATGCATCCGTCGCGGTATCTGACGCTCATCGACGGTGTGCCCGGAGTGTTTCTCACCGGGGTGCACGTGCTGGACGACCAGGCGGTCGCGCTGCGCCTGGTGTCGCTGACCGACCGGCTCTACGACGCGGGTGTGCCGGTGGTGGCGTCGGGGGACCGGCTCGACACCATCTTCGGCGCGGAGATGCTCGCCGGTGGGTTCCGCAAGAAGTACCTGCGTGCCACGTCACGGTTGTTGGCGCTGACCACCGCCGGGATGGAGCGCGTCTAGCGCCCGGGTCATCACGTAGTCGTCTTCGGTCGCGTCGCCGAGCCGGAATGACTTGGTCCCACTGACGGTGAAGCCGTGCTTGCGGTAGAAGCGTTGGGCGCGTTCGTTTTTCTGATTGACACCCAGCCACACCGTGCCGGCGCCGTGGTCGCGGGCGTCGTCGATCGCCGCGTTCATCAGGGCGGCGGCGACCGGACCGCCGTGCGCGTCGGGCAGGACGTAGATCTTGGAGAGCTCGACCACGGGGTGCCGCGGCAGGACGCGCGCGACGTCGGTGTCGGTCGGCGCGCCGCGAATCAGCATGGCGTAGCCGAGAATTCGGGTGTCATCGCGTGCGACCAACACCGCACGGGCGGCGTCGGCGAGGTAGTGCGCGAACTTGTCGGCCGACAGGTTCTCCGAGAGGAACGCGGCGATGTTCTCGGCGGTGACCGAGGCAGGACAGGCCAGCGGGAAGGTCTCGGCAGCGACGGCGGCGAGTTCGGTGACGTCAGCGGGGGTCGCCGGAGCGACCCTCAGAGGTTCCACTGCGCCAGGTGGAATCCACTCTTCTTGTCGATGAGCACCACGTGTGACACCAGGTCGCGGTAGCAGTCCCAGAACACCGCACCGGCCACGGTCGCACCCTGCGGTGCGTTGGCCAGCGCTGTCCGGAGGTCGGCGGGGTCGTCGTTGGCGCGGGGCTCGTAGGCATCCCCGGTCGGCGTCACCCCGCGGAACTGGAAGGACACGGTCATGGCCGACGGCGTCGGCACCTGTACGGCCTGCACGACGATGTTGGCGCGCCAGACCTGTTCGCGCGGGGGACGCGGGGGATAGCCCCAGCCGGGCGGGATCTCGGATGGCGTCACGCTCACCACGGTGATGTCGGCGATCAGATCGCCGGACCGGACGCGCAGGGTGTCACCGATGCGGCCGATTGGCGTGGCCGCGGTGGTTTCGGCGGGAGCCGCGTGCGCCGACGGGGCGGCCAGCGCGAGAATCGGCAGGAGCGCGGTCAGAACAATCAGCCAGCGACGCATGGTCGCATGATGGCACATCGCGGTGGCCGGGCCGTCGGGTTATGACGGGATCAGGGTGCCTGCGCGCCGGCCACGAGCGACTTGGCGGGATACGGCGACGATTACGCCGAGTTGGGTCAGTCCGACCAGTACGACGGGCCAGAGCAGTCCGACGAGGAGCGCGTATGCCATGCGGTGCGGGACGGGCTGACGTGCAGAGAGATGGTCGGTCACGTCGAGCGCCAGCGTGGTGGCGATCAGCCCGCAGGCCAGGTAGAGCACGACCATGGTGGTTGACATCGTTGTCATCACTTCCTCAATGCCGGGCGAACCTGATTATTCACCTCTACCCACGCGTTTCTGGCAACAAACACACACTTGGCTGTGAAATTGTTATCTGCGGCACAACCAGAGTCAAATCCGCGCGAAAAAACGTGTTCAGCGGGCGGCCCGGTACGCCCCGTCCGACGGCATTCGGTTCGCGATGTATTTGCTGGGCAAACCTGGCGGCCCCGGTCATACCCCGTCGGCGGCCGCAGTCCCGGACGGGTTATGGCCGTGTTCCGAGGTGCTGATGCGGGCTGCCGCGGCTACTGAATGCCGCGCTGGTCGGACCCGGGCGGAATCACCGCCGTCGCGGTGGGCGGCGGCACGGCCGGTGGGTTCGGCTCCGCGACCGTGATGTTGTCCACGGGTAGGTAGCAGGTGTGGGTCCGTTCGTTGAAGATCCCGCCGACGTTCAGGCAGCAGTCCTCCGCGAGCTTCTGCTTCTGGTTGTAGTCCATCGCCGGGGACTTGGCCCAGGCGGCCAGGACACAGTTGGTGAATGTCTGTGCCGGAGGTTGTTTGGGTTCGGCGGTGCAGGGTGTCGCCAACGCGGTGGCGGTGATCAATGCGGCGCCCATCGCCGCGATCGGACGCCATCGCGCATCGATGTGGCCGGGGATCCTCATGGCGCCCCCCTTCGTGTCCGTTACGAAAATGGTTGATTTACAGCGTATTTCGCTTCTTCTATTGGACTGCCCGGGTGTCCACGCCGGGGGGCTGGACAGCCGTCGCTGCGGGTGCCGGGGGAGCGGACGCAGTCCAGGTGTGGCCGTCGGGGAATTGGCACGACGGCGTTCCCTGGGAGTTGGTGGAGTACGTTCCGCCGAGGGTCTTGCAGCAACTTGCGATGCGGCTGAGCCGGTCGGATCCGGAGCCGCCCGCGTTCGTGACGCATTGGTCCATCTGCGTCACCTCGGCCGGCTTCCTCGGTTCGGCGCGAGCGGGTGCCACGGCGAGCGTGATCGAGCAGGCGGCGATGATCAGCAGTGCGGCGGCCGCCGGACGTGGACTTCTGACTGGCTGTGGTCATGTCCCGGTTCCTTCGTCAGCACCACGGGGCGGCCCGACCCGGCCCGTCACCGAGGATCTGTGATTCACATGATCCGCTCGTTGCGTCGTTGTCGTGGTGGAATGCGCGCGCCGGCTGGGTGGTCGGCGTGGGATCCGTCGCCGCGGCCCGCGTCGGTGGATGCTTGGCGGATGACGATGCGGCAGGAGGCGACGCGCGCCCTGTACGAGGGCTCACTCGCCGAGCCCGGGGACAGGAACCCATACGCCGGCGAGTCGCTGGTCCTCGCAGCACTGTGGATGCGCGGCTACATGCGGATGCTGCGCGTGCGGGTCGAGAGCGGGCCCGCGATGCAGAGGTACTTGCGGGGGCATTCACATTGAGGTCACGCGGACCGATTCTGCGGGTATAACCGCAGGTCAAACATGGTGCGCGATACTGGGATTGAACTACCGTCCCAGCGACTGTCGGTAAAATCAATCTACCTGCGAGAATATGTCAACGAACAGGTAATATGAGCAACCACACCGTGGGACACATGTGGTCGCAGCTACCCACTGATACCCTGCTATCTCGTGCATATCTCGTGCAAGATCGGTGCCCGCTGATGCCCGTCAAGACGAAGGCCCAAAAGGCCGCACAGCGAAGCTCGACACGTCGTAGCTTCGGCCAGTTACGTCAATTCCGGTCTGGCCGCTGGAAAGCTGCGTACACCGGGCCGGATGGCCGGGTATACGAGGCACCGGAGACATTCGCGGCGAAATTGGACGCCGAAGGGTGGTTGAGTGACCGGCGGCGTGAGATAGATCGCGAGCTATGGAGCCCGCCTCCCACGGCTGAGCAGAAGCAGCGGCACGCCGAGATCGAGCGTGCGCGCAGTCAGGCGCGTATGACCTTCGAGCAGTATGCCGATGCATGGCTACCGGATCATCTGAACGTGAAAACAGGTAAGCCGTTGACACGTTCAACGCGCCGGGACTACGAAACGTGTTTGCGGCTGCATATCCTGCCGACCTTCGGGGCACAGGCAATAGCGTCGATCACGACCGCCGATGTCAAAGCGTGGCACGACCAACTGTTGCCCACAAAGCCGCGTATGCGTGCCAGTGCGTATGACGTGCTGCACCTAGTGCTCAAGTGCGCGGCGATGGCGGGTGTCATTCCGGCCAATCCGGCCCAGATCGCAGGTGCGTCCAAGGTCCGCCGGAAGCGTGAGCCGATGGTGATCAGCGACGACGAAGCCGTTGCGCTGGCCGATGCCATGCCCGCCGAATACCGTGCGCTTTATGTCGTCACCTACTGCACGGGCCTGCGGTACGGGGAAGTAACGGCGTTGCGGCGCAGGGATGTTGATCTGCGCGCGGGTAGGTTATACGTCCGTGGTGCGTCAGAGGATGGCGACAGCGGGCGGCAGCGCCGCGACACGGCTAAGACAGATTCGGGCATTCGTGATCTGAGCATCCCGCCACGCTTTCTGCCCGCGATTCGGGCGCACCTGGACGAGCACGTGGCGTCGTCCCCTGATGCGTTGCTGTTTCCTGCGGTGAAGGACAAGACGAAGCCGTTGCCGTGGGCGACGTACTGCAAGCGCAAGGATGCGGCGGTGAAGGCCGTCGGGCTCGATGGCTTACGCGGGCACGACCTGAGGCACAGCCACTTGACGAACTTTGCGAGACTGCCGGAGGTTACGACAGCGGACGTGATGAAGCGTGCGGGACATTCTTCGCCTGCTGCGTCGCTGCGGTATATACAGGCGCAGCGAGACGAGCACCTCGCGGCGCAGTTGTAGGCGCGGCTGTCGTTACAGCGTCAATGCGGTGCCAGTCGCCGTTGTGTGACGAACATCACATTGATTTTGTATCTCTTCGCATGGACAAATCTGGCCTGTAGTGTCTGGGTTGGGCCAGGGTTGGCCCTGTCACGAAGCCTACGTATGCCACGAAACCCCACCATTTCTACGGACCTTGGAATAGGGGTACTACAGGCGTGTCTAATAGCGACGACCTTCCGAAGCGGCCAAGCATCCCGCAAGCCGCTGTGCGCTTGAACTGCTCGCACAAAACCGTTCGCCGGATGATCGCGGACGGCAGGTTGAAAGCATACCGGATTGGTGGGCGCTCCACTATCCGCGTTGATCGGGATTCTCTTCTGGCGCTTGAGGTTCCGATGAACGGCGCAGCGTGAGCGCCGTGGTGGTCGGGGCTGACAGTTCGGTGGTCGAGGGCCAGGCCAGCGGCATGGACCCCGAAGATTTCTTTTTGAACTCTGGCAGTGAGCAGTTGGAGAAGATATACCGCTGGGCGCGGGCACGGTATGCGGCTCCGTGGGCGGTGTTCTTTGGGGTGCTGTTGCGTGTAGCCGCCAGCACCCCACCGTGGGTGCAGCTGCCGGCTGTGATCGGGGGCCATGCCAGCCTGAACCTGTTCTGTGCGTTCGTGGGCAAGTCGGGCGGCGGCAAGGGGGTAAGCGATGCCGTGGCACGGGCTGCGTGGCCCGGTGAAATCACGGAATTGCCGATAGGTTCCGGTGAGGGCATCGCCGAACAGTTCACGCGCCGTGATGGCGGCGATCCGTCCGTTCCGGTCGTCTTCACCGCGTCCGAAATCGACAAGCTCGCGGGTATCGCGGGCAGGGCAGGCAGCATCCTGTTGGCGGAACTGAAAGCTGCGGCGATGGGTGAGCCGATTGGGCAGGCGAACGCCAAGAAGGACACCACGCGGATCGTCAAGGCTCACTCGTACCGGATGTGCCTGTCTGTGGGCACCCAGCCGGGCCACGCGGGTGTCATCCTCAGCGATGTGTCGGGCGGTACTCCGCAACGGTTCCTGTGGGCACCGACGACCGATCCGGATATGCCGGGTGACGAATCTGTTCCACCGCCCCCGCTGGACATGGTGCTGCCGGTTTGGGGGGAACCCGGCGACGGGGTGGTGGAAGTTGTCTACGGGCCTCCGGAGATACGGAAGATGATCATCGACACTCAACTGGCCCGGCAGCGCGGCGAAGGGAACGCGCTCGACGGGCATATCTTGTTGCTGCGTTGCAAGGTGGCGGCGTTGTTGGCGATCATGCACGGCAGCATTGAGGTCAGCCAGCGGGATTGGGATATGTCGGCGGTGGTGATGGCGGTATCGGAGCGGACCCGAACCGAACTTGTCGAACATGCTGAGAGCCAGGAGCGTGAGCGCTTCCGCAAGGAGGGCATGAAGAGGGCCGTGATGAGCGAGGCCCAAGACGACTATGCGCTTACTTCGACGATGAAGAGCATCGCCGGTTTCCTCGAAGAGGGTGAGCAACCGGCGAGCGATCTGAAACGCAGGTTAGGCAGCAGCAGGGGGAGGCGAAAGCACTTCGACGCAGCGATTGCCGAGTTGACTGCCGAGGGTGTCATCACGCCTGTGGCGGTGCGCTCGGGGACTCGATACCGGCTGGCCCGTGGTGGTCACGGTGACCACGCTGGTCACCCCACATATCCGCAGGTCAAAGCCGGTGACCACTGCGGTCACGGTGACCACACAGCTACCGTAATAAATCTGGATAACCGCAGGTCGCAGGAAACGGACAAGCCGAAGCTGTCCTGCCCGCAATGGTTCGACGAACACGTTGCGAAGTTGGTTGCGGACGGAGTAGTCACCGTCGAGTCATCCGATGTGTACGCCGCTGGGCGCGCTGCGGGCTATAGCGATAACAGTCTCAACGTCGCCAAGTCGAACCGCAAAGACATTGAGGTCATCGCGCGTCATGGCCGCAATGGGAATACCTGGCTTCTTCCCAATGCGGCATAGGGTGTTGCGCTCGCGTTTTCGCGGGAGAGAGAAGTGTCGCTGGCTGTTCGAGGAGGGCACCGGACAAACGCGCGAGGCACCCCCCAGGGGGGTCAGCTCGCGTAGTTGTAGACCGTCTGGCGGCTGACCCCGTACTCGCGGGCAAGGGCGGTGACGGCCTCACCACCGGCCAGTCGAGCACGAAGATCAACAGCCTGGTCGTCAGTGAGGGAAGCTTTGCGACCTTTGTACTTTCCAGCGGCCTTTGCGATGGCGATACCCTCACGCTGACGTTCGAGGATCATGGACCGCTCGAACTCTGCGACCGCACCGAGCATCGAGAGCAACAGGGTGTTCATTGGAGAGTCATCACCGGCGAATATCAGATTCTCTTTGACGAACTCGACCTTGACGCCCTGGGCGGTGAGTTCCCGAACGATCCGGCGCAAGTCTTCGAGATTGCGTGCGAGTCGGTCCATGCTGTGAACGACGAGGGTGTCGCCCTCGCGGATGAAGTCGAGTGCGCGGGCCAGCTCGGGCCGGTCGGTGTTCTTGCCACTGGCGTAGTCCGTGAACGCCTTGTCCAGCTCGACACCGTCAAGCTGCCGGTCGGTGTTCTGATCGGCGGTGCTGACTCGCTGGTACCCGATCCGCTGGCCCATGATGCTCGTCTCCCTCGGTCGCCGTACTGTCAAAGTAGATCCTATGAGTACAGTGGACATTTGTCAATCAATGACGCTAGGTACCCTAGTTTGACACTGTTCGACGGTACGGCGGGTGTCCAGCATGGGTGTGCCCTAACTGGGCACCTGGCTACGTCCTCGCGCATGAGCTGTGAAGGTACCGAAAGGTTGCGCGGAGAGTTAGCGGAGAGTTATAGGCGCGGACGGCACTAGACCTCCGCAATCCGACGTGATGCGTGTCCACCAAACAGAGCTACGCCTGTTAGTCAGTGCTGAGAGACTTGCGGCCTTTCGGTCGCCCCTTGGGGTTGCCAGATTGGCCCGGCTTGAACTGAGTCTTTTCCCCTGAGACGGGTCGAGACCAACAGGGAGCCTTTTGCGGCCTGTTTCTGCCTGTTTGTAGCCTGTTTCAGGGTCTTCCATCTATGCCACTATTTATGGCATAGATCGACAGTCCTTGCAACGGGTCACAACCGCCACAAAGAGAAGTCGGCTACTTTACCAATCCAAAGAAACCGCCCAGTGAGCCCAAGAATACTGACCCAACGTGGAAAGTAACCTCTATCGCTGCGGCCTGCACTTCGAAGATCGTCTCAATGGGATGTGTAATTGCATACCAGAACGTACTACCGGGATCGCTAAAGTCCGTGTCGTGAGCGAGATCCCACACATAGCCCGCTGTCGCAATGGCCGCTCCAACTGCATAGAGGGCACCGACTTTTGTCTTAACGGCATACGCCATGAGCCCCTCACCGAGTCCCTGGATCCCATTAGCGACTAGCCCGGTTAAATCAAGCTGTATGCCCGTGATAAAGGAAGCGACGAAGTTCACGACCGTGCTGACAAGCTTCACACCAAGGAATCCGGCAACATCACCCACGAAGCTGACAAGCTTGCCAAAACTGTCAGAGGTGATGACATCGTTCACTCCGTTGATGAAGGAATTATTGTCAGAGTGGGTAGTCTGGATGCCGCCGCTGCTGGCCTGGCCGATTTTGGTGGTATCAATTACCGCAATAGCGTTCGTATCCTCGCCCGAGGAGCTACCTGATCGGACGTACAGATAGAGCTTCTTCCCGTCAGCGGAAAGAGCGAACCGTGGAATCAGTGACCACAGGAAGGTAATTTCGTTCGGTGCGATTCTGACCGCGTTGGCGGAGAACTTCCCAGTGGCCGTATCCAACGCCCGCACAGAAACAATCCGATAAAACTCATCCGGCCCGTCGACTGCGTTGGTGCGCTCTCCAGTAAACACAATTATTTTCTTGCCATCGGGGGTCAAAACTATCCCTGATGCACTATCCGCTGGGTTTATGAAAGTCCCATTAGGATTCTGGGCATCCTCATTGAATCTCGGCACACGAACTTCCGAAACCACACCACCAGTCTCAGTGTTGACCGTAGATACTGACAGCCACGAGCCGTCAGTATCACCGGAGACCCATGCCAAAACGTAAAGCCGTTTACCATCCGGGGAAATCGCTAGACCACTGCTTGTTTCCAACGTGCCAGACAAGGTAATCTCAGACACAATCGAAGTGGGTATACCGCTTGATATATCGATAGTTCGCAACAAGAGCGGAGAGACACCGGGAGAGGAGTATTCCTCTCCGAATGCAGTCATGTAGAGCCGTTTACCATCCGGACTAACAATCATGGTTAGCCTCGAACCTGAAGTGCCCGCGTCGAACGATCCAATAACATTCTTCGAGACTGTATCGACAGTCCATATCCTCGATAACGTGACGCTAGTCTCTGGCCAGCGACTGATATACTCCTGTATGTATAGACGAGTGCCATTCGGATTAAGCGCAATGTTCAATCCGGACGCAGAAGGAATTGGAAGATTTCGTATTTCAGTGCCTGACGAGAGGTCAACGATTTTTGCTGAAAACTCGAAATAGTTACCGTTCTCGCCCGGCGTAGAGAGCGACTTCGATGTGACAACGTACAGGAACTTGTCGTCGGGACTTATGATTGCATTTTGCCACCGGGTGATGTCGATGGCTAACGTCTTAACTACCAAATTTGTCGCCGTGTCGATGACACTAAGGCCATTCACTGTACTTACATACAAACGCGTCGCATCGGAATTCAAGGCAACGACAGGCATAGGGCTTGTCGTCTCGAAGGGAATCAGCGTCGTAACTGCGGGATCGACTACCGGCGTGAACGTCGCGGTCGCAGCTGACGTTACTGATTCCGCAGCCACACTCATCAGAGTCACCCCTGACGCGGCAGGCTCCTCAACCCCCGGTGTCACCTCCGGCTCCTGAACAGCCGCGACTACCTTCTCTTCCTTGGCAGTTCCGGCCGCTGCGACCAGTGCAACCGCCGCGACATCTGGTGCGGGATCATCGGCGGCGGGCTCAGTCGCTTTTATCTCTTCAACCGTCTCATCTGGCGTCGCCAGGTCAACCGAGACAGCTTTCTTCGCGCTCTTCTCCTCAGACGTATCAACAGTCTCGGTTTCTACGGTGTCGACATCTTCGACCGCGACAGCTTTCTTCAGCGTCTTGCTATCGGACTCGTCATCCTTAGCGCTGTCGTCGGCGTCGTCCGTCGTCTTGGTCTCAGTGTCCGCACTGCTCGATGCACTGCTATCGGACTTGGTGTCCTCGGACTTTTCGCTCGGCGAGGTACCACCGCTCGAATCATCCTTGCTCCCAGCAGAACTGGACGATGAGCTTCCACCAGGTGTACGGCTGTCACTACCCGACGATGAGGAGCTGGACGATGAGGACGATCCACCATCATCAGCGGCCTGGGCGACGCCCGCGCCGGTCAGAGCTGCGGCACCGAGTCCCATGGTGAGCGCACCTGCACCGAGCCATGCGTATGGCTCCAGGCGGTGGTGCTTCTGCTTCCGATGACGGCCTTTGCCGTGATTGGACGCGGTGGAACCAATAGGCAAGCTTGAATGTGCCCCCATTTGTAGCAATCTCCCCGTCTGTGAATGCAATGCCGATGCACAATGACGTTGCTGTGTATATCACGGGAGCGTCAGTGGGGCGACCAGTTCTGGGAGTCGACGCGCGGCACGCTGCTACCATCGCTCCACCTCACAGCAGGTTCAACGACCAGGGGGTTCGATGGGTGTCAGGTTCGCCAAGCTCGCGCACGATGTCGCTGTGGTGGTTGACGTACATCCGGGCAGCCTGAGCGTCACCGAGTACTTTCCAAACGACCCTCCTAATAAATGGGGTGGGCAACTGCGGATTCTCAGTGACACCGAGATTGAACTGACCGTTGGTCCCTATCGCTTTGTCGGCAGTCAGGCAACAGTCCCAGGTCACTTCAGCGGCATTGAGACGGCCCAGGTTGAGTTGAGGCGCAGATGTCCAGTGGTGAGCGTGCATATCTGACCAGCCCGAACCATCTCGTGCGTATCTCGTGCAAAATTCGCCTAGTCGGTCTAGATAATGACTCTGAGCTGCAATAACTATGGTGCGCGATACTGGGATTGAACCAGTGACCTCTTCCGTGTCAGGGAAGCGCTCTCCCGCTGAGCTAATCGCGCCGGGGTCGAACTTGGAGGTGGAGACGGGAATCGAACCCGTGTGCACGGCTTTGCAGGCCGTTGCCTCACCACTCGGCCACTCCACCGCTGGGGTTGATGCCTTAGCACCTTCGAGCGGATGACGGGATTCGAACCCGCGACCCTCACCTTGGCAAGGTGATGCGCTACCAACTGCGCTACATCCGCATGCCACGGGCGAGATCGTCGCCCGTCGCGAAGCACGACGATAGTGCACACGGCCTGGCAGGCACAAATCCCTTGCTTCGCATTGTCAAACGTGTTGCGGCCGGCCTCAGAAGAGGTCGTAAGCCTCGCGGGCCAGCTGGAAACCGTGGCCGTCGGCATTGGTGCAGCGGAGCCCGGCGGGTGCACTGGTGCACACGAAACCGTCGCTGGAGTGCGTTTGGCCGTAGCCGAGCGCCGGCCCGATGTTGAGCGTGGTGTCCCCGGCGCAGACGAAAGTTGCCGGTCCATGCGCGTCCATCCCGATCCCCTGGCCGTAACCGGTGAAACTGGGGCAGTCGGCGGGGCGCGGGGGCGGCGACCAGTCGCGTTCGGCGATGTCGCAGCGCAGGTATCCCTCGTAAAGGATGCAGCCGATATTGCCGCTCGGTGAAGTGAAGGAGTCCAGATCCGCCGCAGCGGCCGTCGGTGCGGTGCTCATGGCCAGTGCCGCGGCCGCAATCAGGACGGAAACGTGCTTCATGGGGCAGAAAATACCGCGCCGAGGTGTCGTGGGGGGTTGAAAGCCGGTGGTCCGATAACGGATTCCAGTCCGGAGGCGTCGCCGTGTTAATCTTCGACCTCGTTCGTCAGGTCTCGTAGCTCAGCGGGAGAGCGTCCGCCTCACACGCGGAAGGTCGCTGGTTCGATCCCAGCCGGGACCACAAGGAATTAATCCAGCTCAGGTAGCTGAATCCGGGCTTGAGGTTTTCGCCCGACGGCCATCGAGTGCGTCCAAGGCCGAAGCCACGTCGTCGAGCTCGTCGGCGTAGAGGTCGGCGTCATCAAAGTCTCCGGACATGCCGGAGCGATTCAATTTGCCGTGGCAACGATGCGGGCACTCCAGCGCAGGGTTGGTGCTAGCTCGCGCGAAACGTGCTGCGGCTGCGCTGCGCAAGGTACCCATTGCGCCCACATCGATTAGCTGCTTGAGTTTGGCATGCCTTACCTAACTATCAATTCGCCGAGCCACGACATCGGCAACCAATCGCACGTTCGTTGACGGGAGCAAGGATGTTGGGGTACGCCAAGCACATCGGCCGGGTCGGGGCACTAGCGGTGGCACTGGGCGTCGGGACCGCAGTCACCTGTGGACATGGAATCGCCATCGCCGACTCAGAGTCCGGGCCGTCGGGGACGTCATCGTCTGGCTCGTCCGGGTCGTCCACAGGCTCCAGCGCCACCGGCGATCGCGACACCGGTGAGAGCAGCGGCGCCGCCGGCTCGAGTGCCGCCCGTGAGAGCAGCGGTGGATCTGGCAGCACCGGCACCAGCGCCACCGGCAGCCAACTGGGCACCGGGCAGAGCAGCGCCACAGACACCTCGACAACGGGCGCCTCAGCCACTGACACCTCGACGACCGGCGAATCCAGCACCGGGCAGGATAGCGACGCCGACACCTCAGGGACCGGCACTTCGGCGGCCGGTGCCTCGACCGAAGGCACCTCAACCGTCGACACCTCAGGGACCGACACCTCGACGGCCGGTGCCTCGACCGAAGGCGCGTCAACTGCCGGGGAGGGCGTTACCGTCGGCACCACGGGGATCGGCACTTCGACGGCCGGTGGGTCGCCGACGGGCATCTCAACCGAAGGCGCCTCAACTGCCGGGGAGGGTCTTGCCGTCGGCACCACGGGGACTGGCGCTTCGGCGTTCGAAGGGTCGCCGATTGGCATCTCGACCGTCGACATCTCAACCGTCGGAGAGGATCTCACCACGACCTCGTCAGCGGCGCGCCACTCAACGGCCGGTCCGTCGACGGCAGCGGTGACCACGTCGGATCCACTGCCCGTGGCGGTGACCACGCATGCTCCACCGATCGTCGCGGGCAATCCGGTGAGTTTTTCCGTCAACCTCGTCTCGGCCTTTGCCGCGGTGCTGTTCACCCCGTTCGCCGCGCCGGGCCCGACGACACCGACGGCGCCGAACCCGCTGGCCGAACTGGTGTGGGCGTTCTTCCGACGCATCGAGAACACTTTCTTCAACTCCACCCCGACCGCTAACCCAACCCAGACCGCCCAGTCGGCTACCGGTGTGGTGACGGGCAGCCTGGGCGCCGCCGACGCAAACGGCGACCCGCTCACGTACACCGTCACCCAGCAACCTGCAAAGGGCAGCGTGGTGGTCAATCCCGACGGCACCTACACCTACACGCCGAACGCGGCGTTTGCTGCCGGCGGCGGCGTCGACAGCTTCACCGTCATCACGAGCGAAGCAAATGCGTGGCAGCATTTCCACGGCCCAGCCGGCCTGCTCGCCAAGCTCGTCAACGCGTTCAGTTTCGGGCTAATCAATCTGCCCGACGGCAGTGCCGTCCAGACGGTCGTTCCGGTCACCGTCGTTCCGGTCGCCACCGCTCCGGTCAACGCGGCGCCGGTGGCCAATGCGGACAATTTCATCACCAACGAGGACACCGTGGTGGTGGGCAACGTGTTGGCCAATGACACCGATAGCGATACCCGGCGCAGTGCGTTGACCGCGAGCCTGGTCGCCGGTCCCACGAAGGGCAGTGTGGTGCTCAATGCCGATGGGTCGTTCACCTATACCCCGAATTCGAATGTCAACGGCGCGGATTCGTTCACCTATCGGGTCGACGACGGCGCGGCGGTGAACAATCTCAGTGACGTCGCTACGGTCAGCATCACGATCGCCGCGGTCAATGATGCTCCTGCTGCGCTCAACGAGGCGTACACCACGGTGGAGGACACGGCGCTGGTTGTTGATGCCGCCAATGGCGTGTTGGCCAATGACACTGATATCGATAGTCCGCGCAGCGCGGTGATCGCGGCGCTGGCCGGCGGAGTTCCCACCAAGGGCAGTGTGGTGCTCAATGCCGATGGGTCGTTTGCCTACACACCTTTCGCCAACGCCACCGGGCAGGACTCGTTTTCGTACCGCGCGGTGGACGGTAACCGCACCAGCAACGTGGGCACCGTGACGATCACCATCACCGCGGTCAACGATGCTCCCGTGGCGGTGCCCGATGCCTACACCACCGGCCAGGACAGTGTGCTCAGCGTCGATGCGGCCGATGGTGTGCTGGGCAACGTCACCGATGTGGACCATCCGCGCACCAGCCTGACCGCGAGTCTGGTCACCGGCCCGTCTCGGGGCAGTGTGGTGCTCAATGCCGATGGTTCGTTCGTCTACACCCCCAACGCCGGCGTCAACGGGGCGGATTCGTTCACTTACCGCGCCTCTGATGGGCTCGCCAACAGCAACACCGCCACCATCACCATCAACGTCACCCCCGCCGCGGGGGCTCCGGTCAATGCGGCGCCGGTGGCTAATGGGGATGGTTTTGTCACGATTGAGGACACCGTGGTGGTGGGCAACGTGTTGGCCAATGACACCGATAGCGATACCCGGCGCAGTGCGTTGACCGCGAGCCTGGTCACCGGCCCCGCCAAGGGCAGTGTGGTGCTCAATGCCGATGGGTCGTTCACATATGTCCCCAACGCCAACGTCAGCGGCGCGGATGCGTTCACCTATCGGGTCGACGACGGCGCGGCGGTGAACAATCTCAGTGACGTCGCTACGGTCAGCGTCACGATCATCGCGGTCAATGACAGCCCGGTGGCGGTCAACGATGTCTACACCGTCGACGAGGACACGGCGCTGGTCGTCAACGCCGCCAACGGTTTTCTGGGCAATGACACTGATATCGATAGTCCGCGCAGCGCGCTGACCTTGGCGCTGGCCGGCGGTGCCCCGGCCAAGGGCAACCTGGCGCTCAATGCCGATGGGTCGTTTACCTACACGCCTTTCGCCAATGCCACCGGCCAGGACTCGTTTGCTTACCGCGCGGTGGACGGCGGCCAGACCAGCAACGTGGGCACCGTGACGATTACGATCACCGCGGTCAACGATGCTCCCGTGGCGGTGCCCGATGCCTACACCACCGGCCAGGACAGTGTGCTCAGCGTCGATGCGGCCAATGGTGTGCTGGGCAACGTCACCGATGTGGACCATCCGCGCACCAGCCTGACCGCGAGTCTGGTCACCGGCCCGTCTCGGGGCAGTGTGGTGCTCAATGCCGATGGTTCGTTCGTCTACACCCCCGACGCCGGCGCCAGCGGACAAGACGCGTTCACTTACCGCGCCTCTGATGGGCTCGCCAACAGCAACACCGCCACCATCACCATCAACGTCACCCCCACCGCGCCGGTGGCCGGCGAATTCGCGGGTAGCAGCCACCTTTAGCAAGGTTGCCGGGGGTCATCGAAAGGACGAGACCCGATCGGGTCGCTGGCCATAATTCGGCCACGATCTTCGTGGGCTCGTTGCTATCCCGCGCTTCGGGATTTCGGTTCAGCCTGTGGTGTTGTGCCGATGGAGGGCCGGGGTGACGAAGACCTCGACGTATCGCGGACGGCATCGGGTGTGGACAGTTCGCCGGGGTCGGTGACCAGGCTCAGTCCGGTTCGGAGCAGGTGGGCGACCACCGCGTCGGCGGGTCCGGCGGTGACGTGGAAACCTTCGATTCGGTCACGTTGGGCTATTTGCCGCCAGTGTTCACCGGCCAGAGCGCCGAATCGTGTTGTGGCGCTGGACAGTAGAGCTTGTTTGCCTGCGTCTTGGGCCAGCAGCAGTCGCACGGTCTGATTGCCGCGGGAGAGCATGACGAGTTCGGTGAGTTCGACGGACAGGGCATCGGCGGCGTCGCGGCCTTCGGGGAAGTGGCGGTGCAGGGTGCTGCGGTGGACGTGGGCGGCGTGGGCGATCTCATCGAGGGAGACCCGGTCGATGCCGAACTCGGCGAATTTCCTTGCCGCGGAGTCGATGATCACGTCAGTGGTTACGGCAATACTTCGTTTCCTGTCCCGACCGGCCATCGAAGGGCTTGGTGCCACGACCGCCGACGACGACATCGCGGCAGACCTTGAGCACCCACAACGAGCGACCCCGGGCGATGTTAAGCGTTGAATATCAAGCACAGGGGCTTGACCGCTGTTTGTACGTGGTGCAGCGTGATTAATGCATGGATTTGCAAGCGTAAGGAGCGGTGGTGGGTCCAAGGCGGCGCAGAGGTGCAGAACGCGATGGCGCTATGCCTGAAATTGCGCGCATAGGAGCGACGTTCGCTGAGCGGCGGATCGCTCTACGACTCACGCAGCAGATGTTGGCGGACCTGTCGGGTGTGTCGCGATCGAGCATCCAGGCACTCGAAAGAGGAAGTGGCTCAATCAAGTTCGGTTCCGTCATCGAGATAGCCGACGTTCTTGGCCTGCGCATCGACGTGGGCGCGGAGGCGCAATGACGGATCCGGGCTTGCTGGACCTACGTGACATCGGCGCGGCCGACGTCTACATCGACGACGAACTCGCTGCCCACCTGGTTCGTCAACGTGACGACGATGTCACCTTCGACTACGTCGCCGAAGCGCATCCCGGACATCGTCGTGTGCGTGACCGCTCAGTCTCATGGTCGCTACTGCGGTCCGGCGACTATCCGGTGACCACGACGGGCGGGGCCGTTCCCGCCCACTTCACCGGCCTGCTTCCGGAGGGGGTCAGGCTCGGAGTCGCGACGTCGTCGACGAAAACCTCCGCCGACGATCACTTCACCCTGCTGCTGGCAATCGGCGCCGACATGATCGGCAATGTCAGAGTTGTCCCGGCCGGTGTCGATCCCGTTCAGCCGTTGCCGCTCTTTGAACCAGCACGCGACACCGACTTCCGTGCGGTTTTTGCGAGGTTGATCGGCTCCGTCGACGCCGACCCGGTCGGTCTGGCGGGTGTGCAGCCCAAGGTCAGTGCCGGCATGCTGTCGGTGCCCACGCAGACACGATTGGGCCCGGCCATCCTGAAACTCACTCCGGCGCGCTTCCCGCTCTTGGTCGAGAATGAACATTTCTTCATGACGATGGCCGCCGCATGCGGTTTGCGGGCCGCCAAGACGTCGTTGGTTCACGATGCCTGTGGCCAAAGTGCATTGCTGGTAACACGATTCGACCGAGCAGGGAATAAGCGCATTGCGCAAGAAGACGCATGCCAGGTTGCCGATTTTTACCCTGCCTCGAAGTACCGCATCAAAACCGAAACAGCAATCACCGCGCTAGCTGAGGCATGTGCCCGCGGCGGCGGTTCCCGGGTCGCCGCCGCCGCGGAGCTATTCAAAACCGTTGTGTTCTCTTGGCTTATCGGAAACGGTGATCTGCACGGCAAGAACCTGTCGATCCACAACGCGGACGGAATATGGCAGCCGACTCCGGCGTACGACTTGCTCTGCACTCAGCCCTACACGGGTTGGAACGATCCGATGGCGCTGACCCTGTTCGGGCGTGCCAACAAGCTGAACCGCGCGGATTTCCTCGATGCGGGCGAACACCTCGGTTTACGATCCCGTGCGACCGCGGCGATGATCGACACCCTTGTGGACGCGGCAAGTGTCTGGCCGCAGCGATGCAGCCAGATCGGCTTCGATGATCGGGAGACGGAACTGCTCGCGCACATGCTCGAGGGACGAATCGACAGCCTGAAAGCCACTGGTGCGGTGTAGTGAGAACAAGCAATTTCGCCTCTGGAGAGGGGTTTCGATGAACTGGTACACCGGGAACACCACCTACGACACCGTGTTGACGATCGCTCTCGCCATCGGGGTACTGGTGATCATCGGAGGCCTGTTCCAGCAGAGTCCATACGGCCGATTCGGCTCCACGGCGCCTGGGGTGAATCTCAACCCGAAGCTGGGCTGGTGGTTGATGGAGATCCCGGCAACGGCGGTGTTCGCGATCTTCTACCTCACCGGGCCGCACCGACTCGACGCCACACCGCTGGTGCTCGCGGCCATCTGGCTGCTGCACTACGGCAACCGGGGCTGGTTCTTCCCGCTGTCGATCAGACAGGTGCCGGGGAAACGCGGCAGCTTCAACATTTCGGTGCTCCTCGCCGGCATGGTGATCACGTCGCTGCACGGCTACCTCAACGGCGCGTTCTTCAGCCATGACTACAAGCACCAGTACGGCACCGAGTGGCTGACCGATCCGCGGTTTCTGGTCGGACTGCTCGTGTACCTGGGCGGATTCACCCTGCTGGTCTCATCGGAGTCGATCGTGCGCAACCTGCGTGACAAGAACAATCCCGGCGCCACCGAATACAAGATCCCCTACGGCGGCGGGTTCCGGTTCGTCACCAGCCCTGCGTATCTGGGCGAGCTGATTGCGTGGGCCGGGTTCGCCCTGTTGACCTGGTCGCTCGCCGGAGTCGCCATATTCCTGATCACCGCGGGCAATCTGGTTCCCCGGGCGTTCGCCACCCAGAAGTGGTACCGGGAGAAGTTCGCCGACTATCCCGCCGAGCGAAAGGCCCTGATACCCGGGGTGATCTGACCGGGGGGACGGACATCCCGACTTGGGATTCCTCGGTGTATTGAAAGCATTCTACAATTTCACCATGCTCTCGATTTCACTCAATGGCTTGAGCATTAGGTGGCTGAATATCGTGGCTGATGGTTCCATGAGGATCGCTTTTCCGGTGATGGAACTGAGCTCTACAATTCCGTCTTTTACCGACGCGGATTGCACGGTAGGATCAAGCCCTAGTGCGTACAACTGCGGACCAAGTCGGGGCAAGCGGAGCGCACCTCTGGCAGTCGAGGCCCAAGTCCATTCGAGGTATTTTTCGACCAATTCAATCGTGCTTAACCGGGCAGTGTCGTTATGGCGCTGGTTGCGGTCATCGACGGTGTCAATGACCCACCATCCGTTGCTCGCCCGTAGGTGGAAAGAATAGTCGTCAGACTGGAAGAGAACCTGACAGTCAGCGCAGCTTGTCGATGCTGTCGCATTGCCGAGCCCGGTGGTTTTGGCCCAGTATATCCAGCGCTTCGAGAGATATTTGAAATCCTTACCGTCACCCATGAAAGTCACCCAGGTATCCGCACTCTGTCAGAGATTCCACAGGGGCATCCTTTCCGTCAGGTCCCAGGATCCGATACTGAATTCCACCCCCGGGTTGGTGAAACCACGGCGCCACTTGGGACTGTTCAATCCTATAGCCGGGCGGGATCGCATCGGGGTTGACGACGACGTATTGATAATACGGCTTGTGTGCGCTGTCCGGTGGCAGCGCCCTTTCGGCAAACGGTGTGCCGTCGGGAGACAACCACGAACCGTATGGGCTCCCGAACCGGTCGATGATCGCGCCTTCATGGAGGCTTACCTCGGGCACTACGGTGCCGGGTATTGCATATGGCTTGGACGGCAGACTCGCATCCGGATAGATGAGTCCGCCATCGGGGCTAAGGAACTCCGGCCCCGGTTCGATCGGCCTGTAGCCGTCGAATAGGGGCGAGTCTGGGCTCAGCGGCGGGGGCGGCCCACCGGTGTGATGGGTGGTTAGTGGGTCGTTGGGGTGCGGGATGGCGTCCGACTGGGGGTCGGGGCTGCGGTGTGCTGGTTCGTTGGACGCTGAACCTGCGTGTGGGCGGCCGGGGTCACCGCCCCCGGGTTGTGGACCTTCACCGGCCGTCGTAGATCCTGATGAGTGACCGTGGCTGACGTCCCTGGTGCCGGCGTGCAAGAGGTCGCGTGCGGAACTTTGATGGTGGCTGGCCGCGGGTAGGTTGCTTGCGGCATCGGTGGGCGCCGAGGCGGGCGCCGACAGTTCGCCGGTCTTGGGTGCAGTGTCCCCGACAGTGGAGATCGACGCAGTGACGGGCGCCGGCGATGCGTGCGGCACGGGTTCGGCGGGGTCCGCGCTGTCGACCGCGCCGGTACCGGTGTCACCCAGCGGGATGCCGCCGGCGGCCGATTCGGATACTGCCGGTGCAGGTCTTTGCCCGATGGGTTCGTGGTGGGGTCCGCTGCCCACCGACGAGAGTGATTGGGGGTCAGCGTGTTTGGATTCAAGCTGACTGGGGATGTCGACGGGTCGAGGTGCGGGCTCACCCGGTCGGGGCGTGGGTACGGCTTCGCCGGGTTTGGCTGCCGGTGCGGTCGGAACGGGTTCGGGGGCTTCGACATGCGGGACGGCTGGCTTGGGCACGTTGTCGAGCGTGTGCGTGCCGGCTTCGAGTGCGCGGGGTGCGCTGCTGGTGGCGTCCTCGGCGGCGTGCGCGGCCCCGCTGCCGACCTTGCTGGTCTTGGTCAGTGCGCCGCCGGGGACGAAGAACGTCGCGAGGTCGAACAGGGACTTACCCAGGGCTTCGGCGGGGTTTTTCGTCCAGTCGTCCCAGTGCAACGCCTCCTTGCCGACCTCTTTCCACGACTCGAGGACCCCGCGGGAGCCCTCGCCGCCGAGGCCCACCAGCGGCGCCATGCCGGCGACCATGGTCTTCCAGTCGGACATGGTGCCCTCGGGGTCCAGTGCGGCGCGTTGTGGGCTGTATTTCCAGGCGTCCTTGACGAGGTCGACGGCTTCTTCGCCGAACCCCTTGATTGCCTGGCCCACGCCGTTGAGTTCCTGGCCGGCGGGGTTGTCGTCGAGGAAGTGCTTCCATTCTTTGTCGGCCCAGCGACCCATGTCGCTGGCCGCGCAGATGGCATCGGCGATCACCGGTGCCATCTGCGCGGCAAGCGTCGAGGCTTCGGCCTCAAAGTTGCCGACCACCTTCTTGATGTCGGCGGCGATGCGGGCGATCTCGTCTTCGTCCTCCTGGGTCAGGAAGTCCCACACCTCCTTCATCCCCGTCATCGGGTCGCATATGCGGGCCAGCAGGTCGATGATCGCGGTGTGGGTGGTCTCGATGTAAGCCGCGTAGCTGTGCAGACCATCGGCCAATGTGGCGCAGCTTGCCAGCACCTTGCTGGCCGCGCGCGCCGAATCCCCGAACGCGCGGGCCATTGCGTCGGCCTCGGGGATCTGTTGTACCCCAACGATTTCCATTGGACCTGCCACGGCCAATTCGGTGTTCAGCAATGAAGTCCCAGCCGCCGTCCACGCACCGGGGGCGGCGCGCAGCTGGTCGGGATCGCCGTTGGGCCAGATCATCCCGATGTACTTGGACACCCAGCCCCACCCTGCGGGCGCACCGTCGCCGGCCCCGATCGAGGATGGCAGCGAGGCCGCTGCGATGTCACCGGTAGGGCCTGGGGCGGGCAGCGGCTGGCTGCGGCCGGAGACATCCGAGCTGGCGTTGGCGCGGGAGTAGTTGTAGGCCGAAACCCGCACGCCGTCACCGATGTTCGTCAGCCCGTTGCGCGCTGCGGTCATCGCGTTGAGCAGGGACTGCGCGGTCTGATCGTAGGAGCGGCCCATCGCCGCACCTACTGGGTCGTTGCCGCACATGCTCGCCGAGCCTGTCAGGGCGCCAGTCAATGTCGAGAGCATCGTCTCGATGTCACCGGCGGTGGAGATGACCGAGGCGCCCGCGCCATCAAGGGCGTGCGGGTCGACCGCCAGCGTCATCGGCTCTCAGTCCCAGTTCGACGCATTCGTCGCGGCCGCCTGCTGGTAGTTGTGATGGGCTGCGGCACCGGCGCGCCCCAACCGGGCCAGGGCGTCGCGCATCAACGCTTCGCCGTGCTCCCACTGGGCATGTGCGTACTCGTGGGCCGCAGCGGCCTCACCGGTCCAGGTGATGTGCAGATTCCGCACCGTCGCATCGATCTCGGTCAGTAGCGCTTGCGCCGCGCGGTGAAACTGCGCCATCCGCTCGACGGTCTCGGCCAGAGCCTCGGTGTCGACCGAGAATGCTTCGGACATCAGCCCAGTCCGCCCAACTCGGCGGCCGCGCTCTGCTCGCTCTCGGCGTAGGCGTCCGCGGCGCGGCCCAACAACTGTGCCATCACCGCCAGTCCACGCTCCACCTCGGTGGCCCCGCGGTGCCACTGCAGCCACGCCTCGCCGTAAGCACCCCCAGACGTTCCGGTCCAGCGCGACACCATCTTCATGACGTCGCCGTCCAAGCCCTTCAACTCCGTCAGCAAATGCTCCGCGGCAGCCGACAATGACTCGCACGTACCAGATAGCACAGCTGGGCTGACGTTCAGCTTCCCCGTCGGATTGCCCACCGGCAAAGTCTAAACAGGGCACGAGGCACTAACAATTCACCGGAAACTTCGCTGACCACGGCGCGTGACCTGCACGAATACGGCGGTTGTTTTGAATGCACCCGCACATCCCGGCTATTATCACGGTCTGGTAACGGTGAGGTCTCACCACGGATTCGCGCGAGGTGCCGTAGATGAATCGACGTGACCCGGCCGGGCGACGCAGGTCGTCATCGGCCGTCGCCGTGCTGATCGGCTCGGCCGCGGCCGCCCTGGCCATCGCCGCCGACGCCCACCCGCCCGCTGTTGCGCTGGTCGCCGCGCCGGTCGTCGACTGCTGCGCCCAGATCGTCGCGCTGCCGCCCGGCATCGCTCCGGTGCGCACCGTCGTCCAGAACGGCGCGGAGCTCATCGCCGCCGAGGTTTCCGCGGCGGCCCGGTTGCGGGTCGTCGCCAATCCGCAATTGCTGCCGGTGGGCAAGGCACCCGAGCGTGGGCTGCAGGTCAG
>WBZP01000093.1_pt1 | contig 130543 bp, 102 predicted proteins | sample 5204301 | NCBI WGS metagenome assembly WBZP01 (sample SAMN12412401, study PRJNA552823) | activated sludge metagenome | isolation source: activated sludge from nitrification reactor of wastewater treatment plant... | place: USA: Pennsylvania | collected 2017 | reverse complement strand
CTTTGGCATCTATCAGGCTGTAATAGTAGCGCTGCCCCGATTGCCAGGTATTGCCCCCGTAATCCCAGGCCATGTGAAAGAGGTAGTAGCGATCTTCATTGCCGGGGTCGGGGAGGAAAATAGTACCCTGATAGGTGGGGTAAAAAATAAAGCATAAATCGCTATTTTGGTATAATCCCGGATTGATGGTATCTCCATTGTCCATAATTTCGTGGTTTTTATTGATGATATGACAACCATTGGTATAGGCAACCAATCCCCCATTTTTATCTGCAATAATAGCTTGTGCATACATCCTCAAAGCCAAGTCCTGCCGCTTCGTAGTGGGCGGAAAATTGTTAAAGTCCATTAACACGCCTCCCCATGGATAATATATATTGCCAAAGGGGTACTCCGCAATTTTTCCTTTCCCTGGCAACCATATATAATCATGTTTTTGGCCAAATAAGCAAAGGTCAGCAGACAGTAACAGGCATGTAATAATGAAAAATCGCCTCATGGTATAGAAAGTTATGCCCCCTGTTTCGATTGGAGAAAAAACAGGGGGGAAATGAAAGATGGCCGAGCGAGGTATCCCGGAAATAGTTACTGCCATAACATAACCACTTACAATTTCATGAATTTACCTCCATAAAGGTTTCCTGACGACTCATAAATCCGCCAGTAATAGATCCCTACAGGCCAATTCTGGGTGTCTAAGGTTATTTTCGTGTCTGTAACGGTCTGATTTTTTATCATCTGCCCGCTCGAATTGTAGATTGTAAGGAAACCGGTTTGAAAACCTGCCACATTTTCCAGACTGATGAAGCAGGTATGAAGCACCGGATTGGGGTGCAGGGTGACCTGTGGTTTATCTGCTATTGAAGCCACTGAGGTGATTCCCAGCGTATCGCAGGGCGCATCTGACCAGTCATATAGTTGAAAATTTGGAAAATGCGGAATGGATTTCACGGCGAAAACAGGGAGGGTCAACCCTTTTTGCGTGTAGGTAAAACTGCCTGACCTGAGTTGCAAAGAGGGAAAGGTTTTACCCCGGTGCATCAAACTGAAATAGTATTTGCCGTTTGGCGCACGTTGTACGTAGTGAACGCCCAAGCCTGCCAATTGATCAATAGGCACGAGGGTGTCCAACACGGGACTACCAGTGTTCAGATCAGCGCTGAAAACGGCTAACTGTGTATTTACAAGAATGGTGTTTCCGTCATCGCTAAAAAGTGCTCCCCCACCCCCGAATGTGTTGGCGGGCAAAGAAAAAATGAGCGGATTGGACAGGGTACCCGTGCAGCGGTCAAAGTCAAAAACCGTCGTACGGCAGTTTTCGTGCCGTGCAAAACGTCGGCCATCCGGAGAAAACACCGTAGAGCCAAAACGCAGGCAGTCTCCGGCAGGCCCGATGCTTTGAGGAGCCAGCGCGGTCACACCGGAAGGACTGAGCAAAAAGCGAAAATAGCGGTTTGTGTGTTTCTCCGGGGCGAGAATCCACCAGTCCCGGCCATTGCCATGGCGCAACACACTAAAAGGCTCCATATTTCCCGCCTCCAGCACCTCATTTTTCGAGAGCAGCGCCCCTTTGGCATTTGACGCAGACATATCCGCTAAGGAATAATAGAGGGGTCCCAGTGTAATGGGTTGACCTGCTTCATAGCGCAACCCCGTATGCAAAATGTAATATTGGGATTTTCCGCCGGGAGCAGGTATAATCATGGCACCACGCGGAGCCGGGTATCCGTTTTCCGGGCAAGTCCAGTTGTGCATACTGCCGGGGTTGAGGCCGCCTCCATTCAGGAGGGTATCTCCCCGACCGTTTGCCACGTAACATCCGTTGGTCATTAATAACAGTTGTCCACTGCTGTCGCTGATGGCTCCCACGGCGCTTTCAAAATTCATTTTCCAGGCCACCCGCGACACTAAGACAGTATCGGGGAGGAACCGGACAACGGCATTGCCGTATTCCTGACTTCCGGGAAATTCGTTGATACCCAATGGCCAGTTCTGGTCTGGTCGTTGCGCCACGGCATGGCAACAAAGGAATAATGGTAAATACAGGAAAATTTTATTCATTTTTTATAAGCAAAGGCATTGAATGGTGATCGGGCAGCAATACTTCCCGATGAATAAGAATGGGCAGTTCAGGACAGCGAGAAGGGGATTTTTCATCGTTCTCCGCTTTCCATTGGGTATGCGAGAAAGACGCATTGTGGATATTAAAACGCAACGTGTCACAAGGGGAAGCACTCCATTTTCCCAGGGTATAGTTGGGAAAGTAATGCTCATTACACACGAATGATTGTAAAGGCCACCGGATGGCCTCCCACTCCATGTCATTCAGCCCGGGAGGCAGGTTGGGCCGGTGAATGGTGTGTTGCGCCACGCGGTTATTAAACCGAATAAACTGTTGAATGCAGATTTTGCCATCAGGCGTATTGAGCGCATGCCCCAACACGTCTAAGGAATCCCACTCGGCATACATCAAACGGGTTCTTACGATCAGCCTTTTCCCATCCGGCAATGAGATGGGCACGCTGTCTGTCAGGTCTATACTGTGGACAGTGGTGCTGCCTATGACATACAGAAAACGGCTGTCCGTGGAAAACACAAACTGCATTTTAAGGTCCTTGTTGGACACAACCGGTATTTTGCGCTCTAATTCAATTTCGCCGGAACACCGGTTGAAGTTATACACCCCGATCGTGTCCTCGCAGTACAGGTGTGCAAGTCGGCTCCCGTCCGGCGAGAGCGCACAGCCCCGGTAATCCCACCTTTCGTAAAAACGGTACTCCCGGGCAGGGACAAAAAAGACAGAGGCAAAAGGCCCTTTAACACCCGAAGCAGTCAAGAGGAATCGTACAAAACCAAATTTCGTGGTCAGGGAGATGGGGGAAGTCTCCTGCCCTACAAAGGGAATGATGATCCACCAATCCCTTCCGTTGCCATGTTTGCAGGCGCGCATCTGACCACTGACATACTGATTGGTCAGCAAATTGTTGGCAGACACAATACGTCCCCTCCCGCCATTGAAGAGCGGCTCTACCACACTGATATAGATGGGGTCGCGGGCGGCCACGTTGGTGGAGAGGGTGCCTTTATGGATCACTGCATACTGATTGGCTGTTCCCGGCATCGGCAACATGAACACAGTATTGTCCTTATCGAAAGAGGAATACCAACCCAACTCGAGGTTTTCGCTACCCGGAATCCTGTTCAGCCCCCTCCACAAGCCCTCGGAGTTGGCATAGAAGAGCAAACGCCCGGTGGAATCGCAGACCGATCCCTGAACCAATGGATAAGAACCGCCCCCGGGTTCTTTCGCCAACTGGAAAGTACCCACAGCAGGGGGCTGCTTATTGAAGTCTATCATATTGCCCTTACCGCCGGAGAGGAAATTACTGCCCCAAAGCCAGATATGACCGTGTTTTTGAGCCGATACCTGTAGGGAGGTCAACAGGAGGATAAACAGGAAATTTTTATTCATTTTTTGAATCTGTAGCATTAAACAAGCGCCACTGCATGCGCTCCAACGGATGGGTGACGGGTTTTTCTTCATTGTGTAAAGGTTCCGGAGTCAGAGGCTGTCGGGCAGGAGCAGCAGCCCGGTAAGCCGCCTGTCTTTCTAAAAATGCCTCGTACGAGGTCTTTACAAATGCACTGTCCGAAGGGTGCCTGCCGAGGGTATCGCAGGGGGACCCCTCCCACACCCCGAGGCGATAATTGGGATATATGCCTATGGAAAAATCGTTGTAACGAGGCAACAGCAACCCGTGATTTTCCATATCGCATGACTTACCGGGCAAATTGGGTCGGTGCATGACGTGCATCCAGCGGGTACTGCTGGATGCGCTGCAATATATTTTGCCATCCGGGGCCAAAGCGAGGCGGTCGAATCCGACCGGAAAAATCAGACCGGGATAAGTAAAATAATCAAACCGCTGTATGGTATCCACCGAAAAACGCCCCTGTGGAATCCCTTCCATATCCAACTGCGAAACAACACTGCCGGATGTACCCAGATACAGAAATCTTGAATCGGGCGAAAAAGCAGGAAAACCCGCTTTAAACACCCCGCTTCTGTTGGGGATATAGTACCAGTTGCTCAACTCGCCCGTACACCGGTTGAAATCATAGATAGACAACCCCTTTCTCACATCCAATCGAATGTAGCGCGTACCATCCGGCGAAAACATATTGATGCCGGGACCTTCCAGTGTGGAATCCGCCGGAGGCCCTTCCACTACCTGTTTAAAAGGCCCGGATATACCGGAAGCAGAAATCAAAAAGCGGCATATTACATTTTTCGAACGCTCCGCAGTAAGCAACCACCAGTCACGCCCGTTGGCGTGTTTCACTATGGCCTGCTGAATAACGTCTCCCTCCAATAATGTTTGATTTTTTTTCAGTACCCTGCCCTCGCCGCCATTGGCATTCATGTCAATAAGGGTGTAGTACAAAAAAATATTGAGGGATCTGTCACTATTCATTGTAAAAGAATGGTGAAACAGGTAGTAGTAGTTGGGGTGTTCCGGAGCAGGAATGCTGCTATGTACCATGATGGTAGGATAATCGCCCCTCTTATTGAAAAATTCCCAGAGAGCACCCGGATTGATCGTATCTCCAAACTCCATCAACTTGTATTTGTGGTTGAAGATGCGAAGTCCGCCCGAATAAAACAACAGCCTCCCGCTGGAATCCGAACAGGCGAAGCTTGTCGCCCCAAACTGCATCCGCAAAGGTTTTCTGTAAAGGCGGGGGGGATTTGTACGAAAGTCCATTACCCCCCCGCCAGACAAAGTTACTGTATCAGCCAGGTTTTGACCATAACCAAATACCCAGTTGTAGTCATGCTTTTGGGCAAACAGAGAGATGGGGAAAATACACAGGCATACAAACAGATATTTGGTCATACATATATGAAGTTAATTATTTTAAAATCACTATTTTTCGGGTAATGGCAGCAGCGTTTTCGCAGCGAACGGTGAGATAATAAACGCCGGTTTCTAATGCACTTATATCCAGTACAGGAGTGGCGCCGGATACCTGGGCATTATACAGTACATTGCCTAAAGGGCCACAAATTGCAACGTGCGCTGTGCTCACAGGGTGTGCAAATTGCAAAGTAATAAAATCTTTGGCAGGGTTGGGAACTATGGCTACTGCTTCGCTCTGGTTGAAACCACTTCTGTGCCGCCCTTCCCGCTCCTCTACACAGGCATCGTAAGAAGCATAAGCAGAATAAGGGCCATCTAAGGTAAGTCTTGCCAAGACTACGCCATATCCGCCTTCTACACGGCATTGTTGTGCAATCTCCTGCAAACGAAGAGTTTGCTGTTCGGTGGGCTTTTCTGATGACAGCCTCAACTCCAACCAGATGCGCATAACTTCCAGAAAATTTTGCTCCCATATTGTTGAAACGTTTATTTGAGAAGCATTCTGTAGCAATTGAGTGGCCCTTTGGATTAACTCTTCCTGATAAGCGGTGGCATAAGAATTATACTGTATCTGTAAAGTTTCTAATTGGGCAGCCAGAACATTCCTTTGGTAAAATAAAGCAGTATCCTCGCTATTGGAAGGAAGGAGAGCAATAGCATCGTTCAACAGTCCCATTTCTGTATGCAAATTTCTAAGGCTTGTATAAAAGCTGTCAAACTGGGCTTTACGCACCGTATCCGGTTCAGAAAGTGCCTGTGTCGCTTCATACAATTCCTGAAGGTCAGCTAATGGAGACAACGCCTTCTCCTGCAACCACTGGTAAGCGGCTCCTGTCTGGGACAAATTACTCTCCTGCCTTTTCAATGCGATATAAGCGCTGCGCTCGTCCTCCCATATAATTGCGGGATAATCCCCATAGCTGGGATATGTGCCATTGACAATGGATTCCGTTCGGGCTTCAGATTCATTGTCTCCCTCACAACAATCACCATTGCTACAGGGAAAGGTCGTATAAGGGTTGGCCGGAGGATAGGCTGCATCATATTTAAACCAGATGTGATTATCAGGTATTCCACCCACCAAACGTGGGTTTGGCCAGAATTTGGTAGAAGGATCGGAGTTGTTTATCAGAAAACGAGACATTTCTACTCGACTACGATGATCAGGGTCACCAGGATTATATCCGGGAAAATTAAGATAGGCTTCTGTACCCATCGCAAGGGGCCACTCATTCTCATGTGCCGGCTGTTCTCCAATTACTGCAGTATTATCTAAATAAAATCCGTAGTCATTTGTTAAAAATTCGTTACCACGTACAGTGGCGCTGTTGCAATTAATGCCGTCTATTGAAGTGCCTCTGGTAAAATGTTGTACTGTGTTACAAACTATATCCGTATTGTTCATTTCACTCAGACTTATTCCTTCTCCGGGTACAACCAAATTTTGGGGACTAATATTTCTAAATCGATTGCTTTTAATTTCATTATCTACCCCGTTAACCATTTTTATCCCTGTAAAGGAACCCACTCCATTATTCCCTCCAACATTGTCTAAGTTGGAAACATGGTTGGAGCTAAATCTACCGTATGATGCGTTTTTGGCGTATATCGCATATTCAACCAAACGGTTCCCTTTGGGCGTGGAGGAGTAATTTATATGGCTGATAGCACCGTTATTCAGGCTTAATGGCTGCTGCAAATTTAAATAAATCCCATAACGTTCGTCAATATTGGACTGCTGTGTCCAGCTACTATTGGTTATCGTACCTTCCTCACTGATTTCAAATTGTTCTACAGAGTAGTTTCCACCAGACTCGAATTTTATTGCCTGAAAATTATAGTCGCTTATATCAAAATTGTTTGTTTTAAAAGCAGAAGGCACACTGCTATACCCGAAGTATAACACCCCGGAATCAATTTTTTTAGAGCTGTAACCGGATAAATTGACATGGCCATTTCTTATATGAATGGGAATGGAAACTTCATCAAAAGTGTTGGTAACAGATGTTCCATCGGAAGAAAGCGTCAAAAGATTGGCACCGAACTCAGATTCAAACTGTATTCCTTTCCCTCCGCCCCCACTTAAGGAAAGATTACCAACAGGATAACCTATTTCCAAAAATGTGGATTTAGAAATCGTCACATTAGTATTGAGTATTTTAATTCCGGCTGCGTCGTTCCTTTTATACTTTCTAAATATATTGGCAGCTCCCCCGGCTATGTGAAAGGATGTTACATTTTCTATGACAATGCCAAATTGGGAAATCTCTACTGGCCAAACACCCAGTAGCTCTCCTCCTTCAAAGAGATTCCCACTGATGCCGTTTGTCAAAACGCTTTTGGGAATAATACTATTCCCATTTCCTATATGAATACCCTCTCGATTGTTATAAAAACAACATTCTTCGGAAGAAATAGAGGAGGGTATAACCGGAATACCTGAATTATTAAATGTCACATGCACTCCGATTTTGGCATCGTATATAGATCCCCCTTTGATATCAATAATGGCTCCATAGTCCAATTCTATTCCCTCCCACAGGTCTTTACATCCTCTCAACTTAGTCTTTACTAAATTGAGCTTTTTTGCACTCTTTATCAGTATCTTGGCATCTTTTGCGCAAACAATTTCGCTACCATCAGCAAAAGTATATTCAACATCTACGGTAAGAGTACCATTTAAGATTATCTTTTGCGGAGTGCTTGCCGCCGCTGGCATAGGCAAAAGGTTGGGATTTGAACCCTGCGTAAGTGCAGAAACGTTACCACCGCCCACACATTTAAACATTTCTGTTTGTACGCAGGAAGGGTCAACTCCACAGGAAAAAGTTTGTGTGCTACCGGAGGGATTAAAGGCCAGCAAAAGGGCCAAAAGGCTCAGAAGGCGAAAGGCGAAAGGCGAAAGGCGAAAGGCGAAAGGCGAAAGGCGAAAATGCTGTCATGGTTCTATAAATATTTTAATTGTGAAAAGATATTGCAAAGTTCGGCAATCATTTCAAACTTCCAAATTATTTTTTAATAATTTTAAAACTTTAACATTTGAGGGAATTATTCTTACTACAGCCAAAGGAAAGCAAAGGTTTCACCTGATTTGAATTGCATACAATGACATCCAAATTTCCCCCTCCCCGATTCCCTACAAAATTTCTACCTTTGCGACCCATATCAGGGTTTTAACACAAACAATGGATGATCCATCATTGAAAAAGTGCGGTTTTACGGGGAGAAGAACAGGGACGGGTGTCTGCATCTGCCTGTGGGTGTTGTGGTTGTGGGCATTGGCACCCTTTGCGGGCAGCAGCCAGACGGTGCTGTTGCCCGGCGATGCCGCTTTTATTGGCATTGCGGCCAATGTAGGAGACGACGACCCGGCCACAGGCTGCGAAACCGGGACAGGAAGCGACCGCGACCGCATCAGTTTAGTATTTTATAAAGACATAGAAACGGGAACGGTGATAGACCTGACGGACAACGGCTGGGAACGCCGCAATGCGGGGCAATGGGGCAATTCGGAGGGTTTTCTGCGCATGACGCGCACGGGGCCTGCCATCCGGGCAGGAGTTACCGTACGTTTTGAGTTGCCCGTGAGCAACAGCGTGCCTCCTGTGGCCATTGCGCCGGACAACGGCTGGCAATTCCAAGCCACCGGCGTGGTGAATTTCAACAGCGGGGGCGGCGATCAATTGTATGTATTGCAGGGGGGAGCGTGGAACAACGGCTCCGGCTGTCCGGTGGCCTGTCAGCACGATGCTACTTATACAGGCGGGCGGGTGATCTGCGCTTTTACCAATACGGGCTGGTTAACGACCCCGCCCGGCGCGGTAAACCTGTCGCAGCGTTCGCGGCTACATCCCGATGTGTCTTCCTGCTTTGCGCCCTCTGTACCCGGCGATTTTGTGAGTTATAAAATGCCCCAGTCGGCCACGACCCAACCCGTCTGGACGGCCCGGGTGCGCAATGCCGCTAACTGGACTTCTTTTGCAGATTGCAGCGCTTATGTGCGTCCCCCCGATTCTTTTATTGTGCTGAATACCGTAGCGCGTTTGGATTGTATTGGCAATTGCAGGGGATGTACGCCCCTGACTTCCGCCTTCCGGCTCAATTTGTTGGTACCGCCTTCGTGGGGGCCGTTTAGCGTGACCTACACGGATGGCACCAACAACCGGATCATCAACAATGCCTTCGACGGCTTGGGCTTTGCATTGGTTTCGACCCAAAGCACGCGCTATTCGATTGTTTCTGTGACGGCTGCCAATGGTTGCCCTGTGCCATTCACCTATGGCGGCAACGGATCGGTGGTTACAGAGGCCCGCCCTGTGGTTACCGACAAGGACACATTGGTGTGCGCGGGCAGCAAAATAGACCTTTTGAGTTTTGTAACGCCTGCGCCCGACCGTTCCTATTCTTTTCATACGTCTGCCAATCCCAATGCGGGCAATGTATTGGCCAATCCGAGCGTGACGATCAACGCGCCGGTCACCTACTATGGTCAGGTGCTTAACACTATTGGCTGTCGGGACACTTTTGCTTTGCGATTTGCCATACAACCCAAAGGAGTAGCGGGCATTCCCCACGATACCCTTCTGTGTGTACCGGAGGCCGGAGCCGTGCCTTTTTCCCTGTATGAGACTTTGAAAGGAGCGACGCAGGGAGGCATCTGGACGGCACGACCGGGAGACGGGCTGGATGCGGGCGCGGCCTTCGACCCCCGCAGGGGTACCTTAGACATCGGTGTACTGAGAGAAGGTGTGTATGCCTTTACCTACACTGCTGCCTGTGACCCGCTTTCCAAAGCCCAAATGAAGGTATATGTGCGCAAGGTACCACTTCTCGCCGGTCGTGTGCGTCTGGCCGATTGTGCGGGCCACATCGCCCTTTCGCCGCCTGTGGGGACCCCGCCTTTTCGGTATGACTGGAATGACCTGCCTGGAGTCAGTGACCCCTCTGATCGCGCCGGGTTGGTGCCGGGTCTGTACAGGCTGACGCTGGCAGACAGCAGCGGGTGTGCGAATCGCTACTCTTTCACGGTGCCGCCTTTGTTGAAAGATACCCTTTTTCTGGAGCGCACCACCTGCGACAGCCTGGCCACACCCACCACAACACAAGTTTTCAAAAATCATACTGGCTGTGATTCGGTAGTCATCACGCGTACCCATTCTCTTTTTGTCCCCCCGGTATATCTCTTTGCGTTTACCTGCGACCGGACAGCAGCGGGAAGCAACACCCGGCGTTTGCAGGCAGCCAATGGCTGCGATTCCCTCGTGGTAACCACCACTGTCCTGCTGCCTTCCGACACTACTTTTTTACAGGCCACTTCCTGCGATCCGACACAAACGGGTATCACGCGTCAATTATTAAAAAACCGGTACGGCTGTGACTCGTTGATTATCACGACCACCACGCGCCCACGGCCTGACACCACGCGTGTGCAGGCAACCTCCTGCGATCCCCGACAAACGGGGATCAGGGGAATATTGCTGCAAAATTGGCGCGGCTGCGATTCGGCGGTCATTACAACAACGAGGCTGTTGCGGTCGGACACGACCTTTTTGAGTGCTGCATCCTGCGATATCAAACAGACCGGGGAAACGCGCAGGGTGTTGAAAAACCGATACGGATGCGACTCTTTGGTGATTACCAACACGACGCTGTTGCGGTCGGACACGACCTTTTTGAGTGCTGCATCCTGCGATATCAAACAGACCGGGGAAACGCGCCGCTTATTAAAAAACCGATACGGATGCGATTCTTTAATAATTACCAACACGACGCTTTTGCCTTCCGACACTACTTTTCTGAGTGCTGCCTCCTGCGACCCTCAACAAACAGGGGAAACGCGCCGCTTACTGAAAAACCGATACGGCTGCGATTCTTTGGTGATTACCAACACGAGGCTGTTGCCTTCCGATACGACGTTTTTGAGTGCTGCCTCCTGCGATATCAAACAGACCGGGGAAACACGCCGCTTATTAAAAAACCGATACGGATGCGATTCTTTAATAATTACCAACACGAGGCTGTTGCCTTCCGACACGACCTTTTTGAGTGCTGCATCCTGCGACCGCCAACAGACCGGGGAAACGCGCCGCTTATTAAAAAACCGATACGGCTGCGATTCTTTAATAATTACCAACACGAGGCTGTTGCCATCGGATACCACTTTCCTGCGTGCCACGTCGTGCGACATCAAACAGGTCGGAGAGGCGCGCCGGTTGTTGAAAAACAGATACGGCTGCGATTCCCTTTTAATTACCCACACCACTTTATTGCGCTCCGATTCCTTAGTGGTGTATGCCACCACCTGCGATCCCGTTACAATCGGCACCCGAAAAATGCGCTTTCTGAACGCACAGGGCTGTGACTCCGTAGTGACTACCATTACTACCCTGCGCCCGCCTGACACCACCCGTGTGCGGAGTTTTGTGTGTGAAACCGCTTTGCAGGGAACTTTCACCGACGTTTTTACAAGCGTGGCAGGCTGCGATTCCATTGTGATTACCCGGCGCGTCTATGCCCCCCCGGTGGCTACATTTTGGGAAGAAAAAGTTTGTCGCAAGGATTCTTCCGGGGTGTTTTCAAAAAAACGGGTTGGCTGGCGCGGCTGCGATTCCACGGTCGTTGTGCGCCGCATGTACGAACCGCCCGACACGACCTTCCTGCAAGCGATCACCTGCGACCCCCTGCAATCGGGCATACAGGTGCGCGGCCTGATCAGCACCACGGGATGCGATTCCATTGTGATTACGATGGTAGATTTGTTGCCTACGCCTTCTGTGTATGTGGAGCAGTCTTCCTGCGACCCTCAGGCAGCGGGCGTGAGGGTACTGGAATTGACAAAACCCGACGGCTGCGATTCCTTAGTGATTATCACCACGCGCTATATTCCGCCGGACACTACTTATTTGCGAGACTCCAGCTGTATTTCGGAACGTACAGGGCGCTTTGTCAAAACATTGAAAAATCGCCGGGGCTGCGACTCTCTGCTGATTAAAGATGTCCGGCTGTTGCCCTTGCCGGAGCAGACCCTGCGCCCCAAATTGTGTACCGGAGAGTATATACTTGTTAACGGGCAACGGTATGATTTGCACCGTCGTACCGGAACGGAAGTACTGCGGGGAGCCTCCATCGGGGGCTGTGACTCGGTGGTACATGTTGAGTTGCAGTATAGTTTTTTGGATTTGCGCCTTTCTTTCAAAGGGCCGGTTTGTCACGGAGGTGCAGACGGTGCTATTTTTATAGACAGCCTTCTCAATGGGAAACGGCCTTATCTCTTTCAGATAGATCAGGAGGAGCCTTTATCCATCCAGGCCCCTTTTACCCGCCCCGGTTTGAAAGCAGGATGGCACCGCATTTATATTGAAGATGCCGATCTATGCGCTTATGAAGACACTATTTATCTGGCGGAGCCGCCCCTGCGCCGCATCGGCTTGCCACTCACCATTGCCATGCGGTTGGGAGACAGCCTGCGGTTGGAACCGCAATTCAACTTTTCTCCCCAAAAAATTGAATGGAGCCGGGATTCTGTGCTTTCCTGTACGCGCTGTCCCCAACCGATTGTGCGGCCTTTATACAGTTTTCCGCTGGCCGTGCAGGCAGCGGACAGCGCCAGTTGCGTGGTGCGGGCAACGACACGCATAACGGTGGATAAACCGGACGATGTTTATGTAGCAGATGTTTTTATGCCGGAGGAATCGGAGAAAAATGGCCTTTTGTTACTATCCACAGGGCCTTCGGTAGCCAAAATCCGACAGTTTTCCATTTTCGACCGCTGGGGCACCTTAGTGTATCACGCTGCGCAGGCCGCACCCGGCGATGCCACAACCGTCTGGGACGGTCGTTTAGCGGGTCGGCCCCTCCCCACTTCGGTGTATGTATGGAAGGCGGAGGTGGAATATATAGACGGGCGGGTGAAGTATTTAACGGGCAATGTGACTTTGTTGCGATAAATACGAAGCCGTGTAACCGATGTTACTAAAAGCGCAGGGGCAAAAAGCGGACTTTTGTGGGAAAATTACGCATTACCTTTTATTTCTAAATATCGCATGGAATTTTTCGGCTATTTAGCAGCCACTGCAATAGGCATTTCTCTGGGATTAATCGGTGGGGGCGGCTCTATCCTGACGGTACCGGTACTGGTCTATTTGTTTGGTACGGAGCCTGTTCTGGCCACTTCCTATTCCCTGTTTATCGTGGGCAGTACGGCCTTGGTGGGGGCTTTTCCGAAGTGGCGCAATGGATTTGTGGACGTAAAGACTGCCCTGATTTTTGGAGTCCCTTCCATTGCAGCAGTCTATATGACCCGCAAATGGTTAGTACCCCTGATTCCACAGGAGGTTTTTACCGTGGGGGGCTTTGTAGTGACCAAAGCCATTTTGCTCTTGGTGGTGTTTGCCCTGCTGATGATTGCGGCCTCCATTTCCATGATCCGCAACAAAGGCGAGTCCGAGGAAAAGCCTGCGTCTGCGGCTATCTCCCCTGCCCTGCGGTATGTGGTTATTCTTTTAGAAGGGGCAGTAGTGGGTGTTTTGACGGGGCTGGTCGGGGCAGGTGGTGGCTTTCTGATTATTCCGGCTTTGGTGCTGTTTGCCAAACTGCCCATGAAGAACGCTGTCGGCACCTCCCTGCTCATCATCGGCATGAAGTCGCTGTTGGGTTTTACGGGCGATCTGGGTCATTATGCCATTGACTGGACTTTGTTGTTTACTGTCACCGGGCTGGCCATAGGGGGCATTTTTGTAGGCAATGCGCTCAGCAAACGGGTATCGGGAGAAAAACTAAAAGTCTGGTTCGGATGGTTCGTATTGCTAATGGGGATTTATATTATTATTCGGGAATGTGTTGTCCTGAAATGAGACAAAAACAATATTTTTCCACCGGCTATTGTAATGTGGGAGGCAGATCTATCGTTAATCCTGATAATTTTTCTCTGACCCGTTCTAAGAAAAATTCTTAAATTTATTTTTTAAAAAAAATTATATAATGGCCCATGAACAAAATTGTTGTTACTGTTCTTTTTAGTTTTTTATTGCACCCATTAATAGCACAGAATGTCACAAAAGGCCAAAAAAGTTCGGGAATGCAGATGGTAGCAGATTCGGCAAAACGTGCGCGCGCAATGCGCAGTACCGCACCGCTTGAACGTTTGGCGCAATCCGGCGTATTGAGAAATTGTGAGGAAGTTTCTTATCTTTATTATGCCACAGCCCGCCAGCTGTATAAAATGGATAAGAAGCGGCTGAGAAACTTGAAAGAAAATCCCGACATGATGATGCAGGACCCCACAGTGAAACGCATTTTGCAGTACTATCAGCAGGGTATTGATACTTGTCAGACCTGTACTTTACTTACTAAAAGAGACCGATACGAGTTTCTGAAAAACATCAAATCTCCCGAAGAAGTGCGCAATACAGACCTTCCGGAGTTGAAAATGGCCGGTTACAAGCCTTCCCGCGAGGGTCCCGGGGTGGGAGTGTTTTATATGCGCGGCGGTGGCAGCAACTGGTTGGGCGCAGAAGTGGCTGCTTTTTCTTCTTTACAACCGTTTTGGAAGATGCGCGATCGGAAAGGCTCCAACGAGGGAGGTGGTAAGCTGCTCGATAAAAATATGCCTTCGGCATTCGCCGCATTTTCATTTTCCTATGCCCGGGAACTGGGAAGCAAGACCAATGAGTTTACCTTCTCTGTTTTGCATACCAGTTCGCCGCTTTCGATCTACCCGGCGCGCTTCGGGTTCTACAGAAGTAGCGATAACCCTGCTTTGAATAACAAATGGTTCTACAGACCCGGAATCGGATTTGGTTTCGGACGCTTTTCTGTCAGCTATGCCTACAATGTAGTCCCCCCTTCTGCACGCGATGCAGCGCCTCGTCACTGTCTGTATGTCCATTTTTTCACTCCTGTTAAACAAAAATAATGAACAAAATCTCTGGTATCTTTTTATTACAAAGGAAGGATATAAAGAGCAAAATTTCGGTTGCTGCTCCATTGTTTTTTTGTATGCTGATCTGGCTTTTGGCATGTGGAGATACCATGCTTGAACAGAAAAAGCAGGACTTCACGACCGAGGACACACAAATGGAGATCGGCAAAGACGTGGAGATACTGTACTCGGACAGTGCCGTGGTGCGCGTTCGTATCACCGGAGCAGTAATGCATTATTTCAACGAGCGCGACAATCCGCGACAGGAATTTCCGCAGGGCGTGCAGGTTGAATTTCTGTCCGCCGATTTACATGTCAGTAGTACGTTGACAGCTAAAACGGCTGTCCGCAGGCAGGAGGAAGGCATTGTGATCGCCCGCGACAGTGTGGTGATGCTTACGGATAAGCAGGAAAAGTTGGAAACAGAAGAATTGATATGGGATGAAAAGACCAAAAAAGTGCGGACCGAAAAGTTTGTGAAAGTAACCAAGCCGGGTGGAGAAGTCATTTACGGATACGGCTTGGAAGCCGAGCAGGATTTTTCCTACTGGAAAATTATTGTACCAAAAGGCAGAATCGCTGTAAATCAAATCAATGAGAATTTATAAAATTCTTCAATCATGTCATTTTTAAAAATATAATAACATATTTGACAGGCGTTACAAAATTTTCTGCTGCATGGCGCATTGGCAGTCCGCGTTTTGCTGCTATCCTTTTCCTCGCGTCCCTGAGTGCCGGCTTGGCGTGGATACTGCTGCCTGTCCTGTTTTTTGCGCTGGGGAGTGGCGGCGTAGTTCCTATGCTAATTTGTGTTATTACTTTTGTGATTATTTTAATATTTAAGGCATATATTTTCAGACATATTTATCACCAAAAATCGTCTGACGGCGAAACGGCGCTGTTAGAGTACTTAGTACAGCAAAATGCAGGAGGCACACCGGGAGAAGAAGAAGTGGAAATGGAACTCCTTGAGAATGCACTGCACCTCAAACAGGTACGGGTACGCGACTGTATGACCCCGCGTGTAGACATTGTTCACATAGATGTTGGTCAGCCAATATTAGAACTGCAACAGTTGTTTGTAGAAAGCAGTATGTCGCGCATTCTGGTGACCGACGGAGATTTGGACAAAGTTTTAGGGTATGTACATGTGCAACAGATATTCAGCCAACCACGCTATATCGGAGATATTGTGATGCCCATTGCTTTTGTTCCCTCCAGCATTTCGGTAGATCATCTCCTCCACAAATTTATAAAGAATCGCACCAATATCGCGTGTGTGGTAAATGAATACGGCGAATTGGCCGGGATTGTCACTTTGGAGGACGTATTAGAACAACTTTTTGGGAAAATATACGACGAACACGACCAGGAAGAATTTATAGAAGTACAACCTGCCGAAGGGGAATACCTCTTTTCGGGGCGATTAAAAGTGGATTACCTCAATCAGAAATACCCCGAACTGCGCATTCCTTCCGGAGCATACAGCACCCTTTCAGGCTACATCGTGATGTCCACCCACCACTTACCGGAACAGGGAGCCATTATAGAGATGAATGGTTATCGCTATACGCTCGAATTGGTGAGTGACCGCAAAATTGAAACGGTGCGGGTGAACCAGTTGTACCCACCCGCCTGAAACAATTTCCGCTTTCCATTGTTTTAACCCGGCTTTTATGCATTCCTCCGGTTTGTACCGGAATGTTTGCTCCCGGAAGGATAACTTATCATAAATTGGCATATTTGCGCATTTGATAAAATGTTATTTTATATTTTTGTTATACTGGCTGCTTATGTCAGCATGGAATTCATGGCGTGGTTTACCCATAAATTTGTAATGCATGGCTTCCTGTGGTCCTGGCACGAAGACCACCATCGGCCAAAGCACCATAAACATGGCTTTTTCGAGAAAAACGACCGCTTTTTCTTAGTCTTTGCTATTCCCTCTGCCTTTTGCTATATGTATGGCAGCATGGCACAGCAGTGGTGGGTATTTTTTACAGGCGTAGGTATCTCACTTTACGGGCTGACCTATTTTCTGATCCACGATGTCTATATCCACCGGCGGTTCAAGTGGTTTCGGCAGCTGGACAGTTTGTACTCGCGGGCCATTTTAAGGGCACACGGAGCACACCACGCCAAGACTGGCAAAGACGATTGCGAGTCCTTTGGTCTCTTAGTGGTGGCCCCTAAGTTTTTTAGAAAGCGCAACAGGGCAGCTGGCAATGATACATCATCACCAACGGACACTAATCCATAAAAGACACGAGTTGGGGGAGTGTCTGTAAAGGGGTTTTCTATTTATTTCCCAGCACTTCGGATACCAGATCGGCGGCTTCCTGAAATTCTACAGCGCCCATTACTTTCAGGCCGGATTCGTCAATAATTTTCTTGGCAATATCCGCATTGGTACCCTGAAGCCTTACAATTACCGGCACCGGAATATCGCCAATGGCTTTATAGGCATCCACCACGCCTTGTGCCACGCGGTCGCAGCGCACAATGCCCCCAAAGATGTTAATGAGAATGGCCTTGACATTGGGGTCTTTCAGGATGAAGCGCATGGCATTTTCAACGCGCTGTGCATCCGCAGTACCGCCCACATCTAAGAAGTTGGCCGGTTGACCACCGGACAAGGCAATCAGATCCATAGTGGCCATAGCCAGACCGGCACCGTTCACCATGCAGCCTACGTTGCCGTCTAATTTCACATAATTCAGGTCATATTCCTGTGCTTCCACATCTGCAGGGTCCTCCTCGTGTACGTCGCGCAGCATAGCCAAATCAGCGTGCCGATACAAGGCATTGTCATCCAGCGTCACTTTGGAATCTACTGCAATGATCCGGTCGTCGCTGGTCTTCAGACATGGGTTGATCTCGAAAAGGCTCGCATCGCTGCCCAAGAAAGCCGCATAGAGCTTCATCACAAAATCCACCATTTCTTTGAAAGACTGTCCACTTAAACCGAGGTTAAAGGCCACTTTCTGTGCCTGAAAAGGGCGCAAACCAAGTAGCGGATCAATAAATTCGGTAAACACGCGGTCGGGAGTCTCGGCTGCCACTTTTTCGATGTCCATGCCGCCGTCTGGCGAATAAACAATGACATTGCCGCCACGCGTGCGATCAGTCAGGATGGATATATAGAATTCGCGGGGTTCACCGGCTCCGGGATAAAATACGTCCTGAGCAACCAACACTTTGCGTACTAATTTGCCTTCAGCAGAGGTTTGCGGCGTGATGAGCCGCATCCCGATCATGGCCGATGCCAATTCTTTTGCCTGTTCAGGGCTTTTAGCGAGTTTTACGCCGCCTCCTTTGCCCCGCCCGCCCGCGTGTACCTGGGCTTTAATCACACACCAGTCGGAATTATATTTTTCTTTCAATTCGCGGGCTGCTGCTTCTGCCGCTTCGGGAGTTTCTGCCACAATACCTTCCTGAATTTTTACGCCATAAGATTTGAGCAACTCCTTGCCCTGATATTCGTGTAAGTTCATGTAAAAATGAGATTTTAAAAAATAGAAAACAGACAGATTATCCAGCCTGTCAAACTCAGGGGCAAATGTACACGACTTCCCTTATATCCTGTACTAAAAATCTGTATAAACCATATAAAATAGTGCTAAATCCACTTTATCTTTTGTGCATCGTACCCAAAATTTATGACTCAGAGAGGATCGCTTAGCCGATAAGTTCGATGCAATAGCGTTAAAGTCATACGCCAGACACCCGCAATCCGCCATTATGCATTACCTTTGCACCCGCTTTAACCATTATCGCCCAGATTTATGCTCAAATTTGGTATTCTCCGCGAGGGGAAAGTACCGCCCGACAGTCGTGTGCCACTCTCGCCTCAGCAGTGTCGGCAATTGCTTGACATGTTTCCCGTTTCCTTAGTTGTGCAACCGTCTCCTATCCGGAGCTTTAAAGATGAGGAATACGCTGCCTATCACATACCCATGCAGGAAGACCTCAGCCATTGTGATGTACTGCTTGGGGTGAAAGAAGTACCTGTACAGCAACTGCTGCCCAACAAAACCTATTTGTTTTTTTCGCATACCATCAAGAAGCAGCCCTATAATCGCGGGCTGCTGCAAGCCCTGCTTGCCAAAAATATCCGCATGATTGACTATGAGACCCTGACTGATCCCACCGGGAATCGTCTAATCGCCTTTGGATTTTATGCGGGCATGGTGGGTGCCCACAACGGCATTTGGACCTACGGAAAGCGCAAAGGTCTTTTCGACCTGCCGCGCCTTTTCCAGTGCCATGAATACGCCGAAGCGCAACAAGTGTACGAGCAAACTACCTGGCCGCCTCTGCGAGTAGTCCTGACAGGAAATGGGCGTGTGGCTTCAGGAGCCATACGCACATTGCAGGATATGGGCTTTCAGGGAGTTGCGCCACAGGACTTTCTGACAAAAACCTGGCAGGTACCCGTTTACACGCAGTTATTTGCCAAAGACTATGTCCGGCACCACAACGATACTTCCGGCCAGTTCGACAAGGCCCATTTTTATGCACACAGCGAAGCATACGTCTCCACATTTGCTCCCTATTATCGCTGTGCTGATATAATGATGAACTGCATTTTTTACAATAAGAAAGCGCCGCGCTTCTTCGAAGTGGAAGACATGCTACGCCCCGATTTCGCTTTGCAGGTGATTGCCGATATCAGCTGCGACATCATGCCCGGCAGTTCGGTACCTGTCACAGTACAGGCTTCCTCCATCAAAGACCCGGTTTTCGGCTTCGATCCCCGAACGGCTTCTGTGGTGGCCCCCTTCCGCCACGACGCTGTAGATGTCATGGCCATAGATAATCTTCCTTCCGAACTTCCCCGCGATGCTTCTGTCTTTTTTGGCAAACAATTAATAGACAATATCGTGCCGGAATTACTTCAGGAGGACAGCTCCGTCATTTGCAGGGCCTGTATCACGGAAAACGGTCAGCTGACTGACCAATATACGTACCTGGAAGATTACGCAGCAGGCAGGGAATAAGCCCCTGCGCAGGGACGCAATAGGACGAATAGCGCTGCACCATCCCCCTTTTTCCAGTACTCTAATGGTCGTTCATGGAGCGCATCCATATACGGACAATAAAGAATTCCAGCAAGAACAGAACCAATCCGGCCAGCAGGGGCCATTGATAGTAGTCGTGCGTGCGTTGCAGGGTTTTAATTTCCACCTTGGTTTTTTCCAGATGGTCTATTTCGGCGTAAATGCCTGCAAGGTCTTCGGCTGACTGTGCCCGATAGAAACGGCCATTGGTTTTGGCGGCTATTTCTTCCAAGAGTTCTGTATCAAAGTGCATCATCCGGGGAGCGAAATAGTAGGAGCCGTCCGGATTTTGGCCCTCCGGCGACATTACGATTCCGTCTGAGCCAATACCCACGGTATAGACCCTAATCCCAAAGGCAGCTGCCAATTCAGCAGCTTTCATGGGCGATAAATAACCGGCATTATTCTCCCCGTCCGTTATGAGAATGACCAGACGACCGGAAGCATCGCCGTCTTTCAGGCGATTGACCGCAGTGGCTAATCCCATGCCAATGGCGGTGCCGTGCTCTAAGCGCCCCGGTTGTAGTTTGTGGATGAAACCTGTCACCACATTTTTGTCGGTAGTGAGCGGACACTGTGTAAAAGCCTCTGCGGCGAAAGCCACCAGTCCAATGCGATCCTGCGTGCGTTTTTGCACAAAATCTATGGCCATTCGTTTGGCCACCTCCAGACGATCCGGATCAAAGTCACGGCTCAGCATACTGAGCGAGATGTCCATGGCCAGTACGATATCCAGAGCCTCTGCATTTACTTTTTCCTCCTGCCAGCGTTTCTGGGGACGTGCCAGAGACAAAAATAAGAAACCAAAAGCCAGATAGCGCATCCACGGCAATCTGCTGCGCAGCGTACTGCGCCATGTATGGCTCAGGCGCGCTTCGGGGCTGTAAGAAAGCGCGAAAGACGCAGGCACCACCCGTCTGGCGTGCCACAGCCACGCTATTGCAGGAAGCCACAGGAGAAGCCAAAAAGGCTGGGCCAACGAAAAATCAGACATGGTTCTGCAAAAAGCCGACAGTAGGAAATGAAAAGAAGGGCAAAGGTATTGGAAATGGGTCAAATTCCAATGCCTTTGCCTTTATTTCAACGCAGTCTCACGGGAAACACAACACTTACATCCACATCGCCACCCGGGGCATTCAGGTTGTCTTTATTGATCGGCTCGTGATAAAGGGTAATGTTCAAAGTACCGACAGAGGCGGTCTCTGTGGCCCAAAGCGTTTGCAGACCCAGGTTTTTCCCATTATTGTCCCTGTCATTGTAGGTAATTTTCAAACCGGCATTTGCAGGCTGATAGACAAATAAATGGTCATCAGCTTCCGCCTTTAGCTCCTCGGTAATGTTATCAACGGGGTTTTTACTTTCATCATAAAGCAGGATGGAACATTTCATACCAGTCATGTTGACGGGCAGCAACAGGGTATCTATAATCGGATTATTCCCGCCATCGCCGTCTTTATCGCGCCAATAAAATTTTTTGTCCAAATTATTGCCAGTCAAGTGCAGTTCTACGGTCGTAATGACTTCGGAGGCAGTTTCATCGCCGCCTTTGCAATTTAACATAGAAAAAGAAAAAAAGAAAACACACAAAAAGGAAAAAGGAAAAAAGGGATGTTTTTTCATGTCAGCATTATTTAATTTTTTAAAAATGAAGTTTTATTCTTCCGGAAAAATTAAAACCGGGTTCGTCGGTAAAAAAGCGAAAAAAATTCAAGTATTCCCTATAACGTTTGTTCGTCATATTTTGAACATCGAATCCCATTTCCATGCGTTGTTTGCCGAGAGAAAAAGCGTAAGCACCGTCTATGGACAGTAAATGAAAAGCTGCGGGCGGGGCTTTCAATAATCCTTCGTCGGGGATACGCCTCTGACGGGCCACAATAGTACCTGTCACGCGTATATACGTCTGTCCATGCGCCCCCTTGTCGCACTGCTTGCCGAATAGCGGAGTCCATTTGAGTGCATATTGCCCGCGATCAGCGGGCATAAGGGGCAACCAGTCGCGTTTGAGACCCAATACAGAAGCCGAGCGGGCGGCCCGCAGGGTAGAGAAACGTCCTTCCACTGTCCACCCCTGACGCATGGCAAATCCGCCTCCTGCATCTATGCCGTATAACAACGTCTGCGCCTGTTGGTAGCGGTAAGCCGGGAAAGCACCACGAACAGTCAGCACAAAATCGGCCAAGGGTTGAAGATAAATGAAGTTCTGCACAGAGTTCCGGTACAGGGTCATAAAACCGGTGAAGCGCCCCCCCTCATATTGAGCATTCAGCTGCGTATTCCACGCCCTTTCTGGCACCAGAAGCGGACTACCCTCTTCATAAGTGCCTATGGCATGGTGTACACCACGAGCAAATAATTCATTCACATGGGGAGGTCGCCAGACATAACCGCTATTCAAAAGAATTTTAAACACATTGTTGAAACGATAAGCGATGCCTCCTGTTGCCGACGCACTTCCAAAATGCACCAATGTGTCTAAATTCCGCAAAGAACCTGTTGTGACAGCACGGGTACGACGCAGGTCGTAACGCAATCCTGCCTCTACTTCCCAGGGTACTTCTGCGTTTTTCCATCTCTCGGTGGCCCAGAGCGCACCTGCCCACTGCCTGTAATCAGGTATAAAGCCGCCCCTTCCTACATCGTTCATCTGAAAGGCCCCCTGAAAACCACCCCCCCCCTTGCCAATGTCCCAAGGCTAAGTGTTCGACGGCCACCTCTGCACTGTGTGTCCATAAACGAAAAGACAATTGCGGACGCGAGCCGTTGCTGCGGCGTACTACATCAAATTCCTGACGATGATTGTGTTGCAGACCATATTGCACAGTAAAACGCCAATAGTCAGTGAGAAGTGCGGAAAGGCGGTAGCGAGCGGTTTGATGTTGAATTTCCTGACGGGGGCGGTCTATGTTGTAAAAAAAAGAGTCGGGATTTTTCAGAGGCACTGCGCTGGCAATAGCGGTCTGTAACTCTGTCAGGCTTCCTATATGTGCTGTACGCAGGATGGCCAATTTTTGATGGAAAGAAGAAAAGGCCAGTTCGTGTCGAAATGATCTCTCTTGTAGCTGAGTTTTCCAACCAGTCATGCCCGATACACTGCCCAGAGAGGTACCGGTATTACCCAACCAGTAGTCAGGGGCACGCAAATTGCCACTGCGTTTCAAAGTTCCCTGCAAACGCACGGTAAGAGAGCGGCGGGGCAGGCACCAATCGCTGCTACCCGACACAAAACCGCCTCGGCCATTCGAGCTGCCGCCCGCTGCCAACCAACCTTCCCAACCGCTCTTTGAACGCAACGGAGGAGCCTGCAGCAATATAGCACCTGCAAAAGCGCCTGTACCGTAGCGCATGGTGGCCGCGCCTTTTACCACTGATACGTTTTCCGCTGCAAAAAGGTCCACTTCCGGAGCATGTTCACTACCCCATTGCTGGCCTTCCAATACCATTCCATTTTGTACTATGGCAATGCGATTGGAATGCAAACCCTGAATAACAGGCTTGGCAATGGTTGCCCCACTGGTAAGTACCTGCACCCCGGGCAGTTTTTTTAACGCTTCTCCTAAGTGAACAGATTTGGCCTGCTCTAAATCGGCTGCTTTCACCTGATTGACAGGCTGAATCGGTGCGACCGCCGTTGCTTTTTCTATGATGGTAACTTCCTCCAAGACGGCCCGGCTCGCAAGCCGGAACAGGTAAAACTGCGACAAGGAATCAAGTTGAATTACCTGCTGAAAAGGAGCAGACAAAATGTGCCTGACCTCTAAGGTATAGGAAGTGTGGGGACAAAGTCCGGTCAGTGTAAAGTCGCCCTGATCATCTGCTATGGTTTTCCATGCAGTGTTTTTTACCCGAACCGAAGCAAAGGGAAAGGGTACAGAGTCTTGTCCGACAACCTTACCGGATAACAAGGCCCTACAATCCTGCGCAATCAGAGAAACAGAAGCCCACAAAAAACAGACAAAGACACTTGCATATCTGTTGTAGCGGAATACTTTGCCAAACAATACAAACATTCGTAAAGAAAAGAACAGCCAATAAAGGCGGATTGTTGCGCCGAAAGGGCATAAAAAAAGCGGCTGCTTCAGGCACCTCACCTGACACAGCCGCTTCCGGATTAAAAACCACACACAGGAAAACCTGTACCCATTCCTCCCCTTAAATTCATCTCAATGAAGATGCTGACTGCTCAATCAGCGATTATTATAGCAAGAGTATTAAAGCCTTAAAAAGATAGCACTTTCGTACAAAAGTGTCGCAAAGATGCAGCAATGTACTTTCATACGCAAAAAAAAGGGGGGGGACAACGTCGGGACAATTAAAAAAATGAGGGGGGGGGGACAAAAAAGGACAAATATTTGCAAAAAAACGAACATTAAAAGGACAAATATCGAAAAATGCCTACTTTTGCCCTGTGAAAATCTTACTTCTCCTTCATATAGCACTCTTTTCTGTAACTTTTCCGGATCGGACTTTTGCCCATGGTATTACGGAAATTTTTCTCAGCCAGCCTCCTGAGAAACAATCTGACTGGCTTTCCCAATTATCTGTAGATAAAAACATAGTGGAACATGACCAGGAATTTGGCATTTTTTTGTCAACCGCCGAGCGATTAGCAGCGTCCCATTCCGACAATCGCTTTTTAGTACGGCTGTATATTTTGAAAGGTCGTATATACGCGACTAAGGATCAGGGGCAGCATCTCACTGACAGTTCCCTGTTTTTTCTGTACAGAGCAGCAGAGTGTGCAAAGGAGCGCCATTTGCCTGTCGAACAGATAGAAGCAATTTTGGCTGCTGCTGCCCTGCACCAAAGCAACGGTCGCTATCAGAATGCTGTGAGGGACACCGAACGCGCACTGGCACTTATGGATGCACATCCCGACCTGACCATATACACACCGCAGGAAAAATATTTGATTATCAGCTCTATTTATTATCGCGTGGGTAATTTTGGAAAAAGCCTGCATTACGCGTTAAAAGGAGAGCAATTAATGCCCGACAGTCTGAAAGACTATAATCTTTACAGACAAATTGCACTGATATACCGAGAGTTGCAGAATTACCCCAAGTCAGATATGTACTATAAGAAGTGTATAGCAGTGAGTCAGACCAAGCATAACCTCACACTCCTTAATTATGCGAACGGAGACCTGAAATACAATAACTCACTGCGTGAAAGCCTCTACCTGCGGCAAAAAATGCACTCGCTCTACACAGCCATTATCGTCCTTTCGCTTGTCCTGATTGTAGGCAGCTTCTTCTACTTTCGTCGGGAATTGCATATAAAGAAACAAGAAGCGGCATTTTTAGAGAAAGAAAAATTATACTTGCAGGAGCAAAATAAAGAGGTAACGTCATATTTACAGGAGGCGCGCAATGAACTCAGTATGCTGGCGCACCAAATACAGGAGCGGGGACGCACCATAGGCAGGTTAAAAGAGGATACCGAATTGACAGGCTTGCTCAGTAAACAGGAATATAAAGAGAGACTTACCCAACTGACTATTCTCACCGAAGAAGAATGGATCAATTTTAAAAATCTTTTCGACACGGCCTTTCCCGGCATTACCATTTCCCTGCGCGAACGGTACCCTGCGCTCACAGCAGCGGAAATGCGCCTCATGTCGCTCACTTATCTGGGCATATCTTCTCAGTCTATGGCTTCTATGCTGGGTGTGTCGGCTGAAACAGTACGCAAAACCCGTCAACGGCTGCGCAAAAAAATTGATATATGGGAGCAGGAAGACCTGCATGACTGGTTAGCCCGCTTTATTTCTATTACGTCCGACGCTTCCAATTTTGCACGTGAAGTACCCTTCATGCGCAATACACAGGTATTTGAGGGCGATTTTGAGGAAAGGGAAAACCATGCTGAATAAACTGCTGCCGTTTCGCAAATGTCACTGCAAGCCGATTTTCGATTTAAGAAATTCAACGTAGCTCAACAGGGTGCTGCACATCCCGTCGGAACGGACAGCGTATTACTCGGAAGTTGGGCAGGTGGGAATGGCCAAATCCGAAAAATTTTGGACATTGGGACAGGGACGGGAATCTTGGCCATGATGCTGGCACAGCGCTTTTCCGGTGCCGCCATAACCGCCATAGAACCCGATATGCCTTCTTTAACCTGTGCAAAACAGAATTTCGGGCTGTCGCCCTGGGCAAATCGCTTCGAATTGCTACCCAACAGGCTCCAGGATTTTTGTAATCACCACACGGCATCTTCCTACGATCTCATTGTAAGTAACCCTCCTTTCTTCATAAATGCGCTACCCGCTGCCACAACAGCCAGAACCATTGCAAGACATAGCGCTGCCCTACCTTTTAGCGACCTGATCAAGGGAGTAGCACAGATGCTTCAACCGCAGGGTCAGTTTTGCGTAGTATTGCCGGTTTCCGAAGCCTTACATTTTCGAACATTGGCAGCCACACTGGGGCTTTACTATAGCCAGCTCAACGAAGTGAAGTCTTTCGCTGCAAGCAAAACACAGCGTATGCTGATGACATTCAGTAAGAACCCGCTCTGTTTCCAGCGGGAATGCACGATCATTTATGACTATCCGGGGCAGTACAGCAACCAATACAGAATGCTCACCAAAGATTTCTACCTGTGGACGTAGAAAAGCAGTTTCAGGTCTTACCTTTGCCCCTCCAAATCAATCCTGCTTGCGTACAAAGCGAATGGTTTGTTGGTTGTCAAATTCTGCGGGCCGCACCTGTTCCTGTATCCCAGGTTCGTAACGCACCCGAAAAGAGGTATCGCTCAACCACTCCAAAATGCCGTACAAAGTTTTACCGGAGTAAGGCCCATTTGTAAATCGGGTCCATTCTATCAAAGCAGGTTGATTTTTACAAATCATATGGTACATGAAACCTATTGTGTCGGTAGTACTGCCAAATCGGGTGAGCCAGAGTGCCGAATCTGCGGTGAGGAAAATCAGGTCCTGCCCCTCCTTATTTGTCCATGTTCCGTTCATGCTGCGACAAGGCGTGGTGTATTGGCATGAAAAACACCCCAAGACACAAAAAACAGTTCCGTAGAAAACATTTTTCATATTGTCGTTCGTTTTGTTTCATGTTCTCTGAAGATATCTGAAAGAAAACAAAAAACAGACCCACAAAGGTAATAATTATTTAAACACAGCAGACATCCTGTCGAAAGACAAATAAATCTACAAAAAAGTGGTATTCAATGGGTAAAAAGATTGTCATAATCCCTTCCGTTTCGATCACAGGTATTGCAGACCGTGGAAAGGGTATTGGTCGCACCACCGAAGGCTTAGTGGTATTTGCAGAGGGAGCTGTACCCGGTGATGTGGTGGATGTGTTTGTGCAGAAAAAGAAAGACGGATTCGTGGAGGGGAATGTGGAAAGCTATTTGGAATATTCCCAAGATCGGGTGCCTGCCTTTTGCCGGCATTTTACAGTATGTGGGGGATGCAAATGGCAAAACCTAAACTACGCGGCGCAACTGCGCCACAAACAACAGGTAGTAGAAGATGCCCTGACGCGGATCGCAAAGATCAAACCCTCCGAGATACGCCCTATCATAGGAGCCTCCCAAACGACCTACTACCGCAATAAATTAGAATTTGGATTTTCCAATCGCAGGTGGCTGACAAAGCAGGAAATGCAAGAGGGCGTAGTAGCAGACCACGCTTTGGGGTTTCACAGGGCCGGATTTTTCGATAAAATCATAGATATCGAGCATTGCTGGCTTCAACCCGATCCCTCCAATGAACTACGGAACACCGCCCGTGACATTGCCATCAAACAGGGCCTTGAATTCTATGACCTGCGTCGGCATACAGGTTTTTTGCGCAACCTGATGGTACGCATTACGACCACCGGAGAAACCATGATTTTGGTCAGCTTTGCCTACGAACATATAGAAAAAATAAACAATTTTTTGGCGGCTCTCGCTAACCATTTTGGCGATCGTCTGACCACTATTGTCTATTGTATCAACAAAAAACTCAATGATACGGTACATGACCTCGAAATGATCACTTGGCGGGGAAAGGGCCATGTGGAAGAAAAATTGGGAGACTTGCGTTATAAAATAGGGCCTAAATCCTTTTTTCAAACCAATTCGAGACAGGGAAAAGCGCTTTACGACGTAGTGGTAGATTTTGTAGCACTTACCGGCCAGGAAAATGTGTATGACCTATATACCGGAACAGGCAGTATTGCGTTATATGTAGCCCGCTACTGCAAACAAGTGACCGGCATAGAAGAGATATCGGAAGCCATAGAGGATGCAAAAGAAAATATGTATCTGAATGATATTCACAATGCCTTTTTCTATGCGGGAGACGTAAAAGAGGTACTTTCCCCTGAATTTGCTGCCCGCCATGGCCGTCCCGATGTGGTGATTACCGATCCGCCCAGAGCAGGTATGCACGAGAAAGCGACCCGCTTCCTGTTGGATTTGGCCGCTCCTCGAATTGTGTATGTCAGCTGTAACCCTGCTACACAGGCACGGGATTTGCAGATTCTTTCAGAAAAATACGATACAGTACTTTCTCAGGCAGTGGATATGTTTCCCCATACCCATCATATAGAAAATGTCGTTTTACTCCAAAAAAGGTAACAGAAGCCCTTTTTTCGAATATAGGGCTTTAAAGCCTCTTCTGAATTACCACGCTTTCAAACAATAAACCTTGTTCAATATGTACAAAGTAAAATACGGCGGCAAACGCGGAAAATCGGTTGAACTGATCGAAAGCCCTGATATGGTCGCCATCCGTACCAAAAATAATATTGAATTGGAAAACGCGCCTGTGAGCAGGGCCAGCCGCGAAATGCTGAGCGACACAGTCGAAGTAGCGGCTTTCCCGGAGGCAGGTATCTCGGTACGCCGGGTAGCAGTCAAAAATCCCGAAGAAGCCATTACTATGCGCGATGAGGCACGGGCACAATTAAAAGAGGAAGACAGTATCCGCTTTGCAGGGCGTGTATTGCAGGACGCAGAGAGTGGCAAAGTGACGCTGTACACAGAAAACTTCTTCATCAAATTCAAGGACAGCGCCACCGAGAGTCAATGCGTAGAACTACTGGAAAAATACGACCTCCAGATTAAGAACAAACTGCCTTTTGCGCCCAATTCCTACTTCGTCTCGGCCCGCGAAGGCACCGGATTGCAGGTGTTTGACATGGCCACTACCATCCTCAAAGAAAAAATCGTAGAATATTGCCACCCCGAATTAGTGCAGGAACGCAAATTCAAGGTGATAGACCCCCTTCAATGGCACTTAGCCACTACCACCATTGGCGGCAATCTGGTAGATGCCCATTGTAATATACAGGCTGCCTGGAAATACACGATGGGCAAAGGTATAACGATAGCAATCATAGATGATGGGTTTGACATTGAGCATCCGGAGTTTGCCGGCCGCATTGTACATCCTTACGATGCCGCGACCAATACGTCTGATCCGCGTCCCCGGCTTAAAGAAGACAACCACGGTACGCCCTGTGCCGGCATGGCCTGTGCAGCCGGACTGAAAGGTGGTGCCTCCGGTACAGCACCGCAGGCCAACCTGATGCCCATTCGATTAAGTAGTGGATTGGGCAGCATGGCCGAATCCATGGCTTTTGCCTGGGCGGCGGATAAGGGAGCCGATGTCATCTCGTGTTCGTGGGGTCCGCCGGACGGAAAATGGTGGGACCCCGAGGACGTGCAGCATAAACATGTGACTGTTTTGCCCGACAGCACCCGATTAGCCTTGAACTACGCGCTTCAAAAAGGGCGTAAGGGAAAAGGCTGCGTGGTAGTGTTCGCCGCAGGTAATGGCAATGAAGACACCCAAAACGACGGCTATTGCAGCAATCCTTCCGTAATTGCCGTGGCTGCCTGCAACGACCGGGGCACACGCAGTGTTTACAGCGATTATGGCAAATCAGTGTGGTTGTGTTTTCCCAGTAACGACCACGCTTGGCGACCTTTTCGGCAGCCCACGCCGCTGACCACTGGTTTGCGTACCACCGACCGACTGCGCAGCGAAGGTTTGTCGCCCGATAATTATACCAACAACTTTGGAGGCACCTCCGGGGCATGCCCCGGAGTAGCCGGCATTGTAGCCCTGATGTTGGCAGTAAACCCGGCCATGACAACGGCCCAGGTAAAGACCGTTCTGAGCAAATCCTGCACCAAAATAGATGAACAGTTGGGAGAATATGATGAAAAGGGGCATAGTATCTGGTATGGCTACGGGCGCTTAGATGCAGGTCTGGCCGTCGAAAATGCTAAAAAGTTTAAAGCGCCTGCTCTGCGCAGGCGCAGGCACACCGAGGCTGTTCCCCCTGCCGATACCCCTCCCTCAAAACCCGGCACATCCGGCACCAAAACAGTTGGTACCAAAACTTTCCCCGTAACACAGCCTGCACGGGTTTCGTCTGTGCCTTCGTCCCGGCACCTGTCTTGTTTGCCTGCTTTGTCCGATGTTGCGTAGAAAAGCGGCTGGTAGAAACCGCCACCTTACCGCTTTTCGACGAAAATTTTGAGAAAAAAATGAAGAAAAAAGTCAAAATTCTCTCCCATTTGAATAATTTAATATCTGAAAATGAAGTTTTAAAGCATTAAAATTACCTTTGCGTCGTTTCTTTCATATTACGTTTCATCAGGTTTCATTAGAATACATGCTTCTATAACCATTTGATGAAACTTTTATTCCAACACACTATGAAGCAATTCATTGCCATCTTTCTGCTCTCTTTTCTTCAGGCTGCGACATTTGCCCAGACACCAGTGTATTTGATGTTCGATTGGTCGTGCATTGACCAGCTGGACTACCGATCCAATAATGGAGGAGAGAAGGTAACAGTCTTCAATTATTACCCTACCGCCAACGACCAGTACCTGTTGACAGCCGGAGAGGGCATCATTTCTTCCGTCAATATTCCTGCCGGAACCATCAAGTGTTCTGATTTTCGCCTCAATGACTTGTTGGTGGATGTAGTGAATCGCCACACACGTCAGGTATATATCGTCCAACAGACAACGGCTGGCACTTACATGCTGACACCCATTATTTCAGCAGTACACATAGCAAGGGCAGGCTCTGTCTATAAATTTTACATGACGGATTGTTCGTTTGCCGCAGATACGAACAGTCTCAGTTACAATCAAAATCTCATCTTTTCAGGAGACGCTTCGGTTTATTTTACCGGGTACAAATTGTGCGACTGCCGTTTACAATACTCTTTTGAAAGAGAACCCGGCCGTACCAATGCTAAGCGGGCCGACTGGGACTTTATACCGGGCATTGGCATCGTCAGCGACCGCAGTGGCACCACCAATGCAGAGAAAGAAAGCCGTGGACTTACTTTAGTACGCATCAACAATCAACTATTGGACGATTATTTGGCGACTCGCTGCCAACGCCGTCCTCCTTTGCGCACTACTTTATCCAAGTGGGCAGGCAATCCGTTACCCGAACCTACCAGAGAGACCTACCCCGTCGGTACTATTCCTTCTGATTTGACTCCCGACCCGCGCAGCACTGGTGGGGCGGCACCCGTTACCTACAGCAATGTCAGTGGTAGCAAGCAGGTACAACCTGTGTATGTTACCCAGCCCACAAATTGCTCAGAGTCTTTTGTATATGGGTACCATATTGTGCAGCGCGGAGAGACCATGAATACCATTGCACGTGCTTACAACACCGATATCAAATCGTTGTGTATGGCCAATGGTATAACAAATCCAAATCGAGTGGCCATTTGTAGTAAATTACGCATACCAGAAGTACGCAACGGCATCACAACGCCCGGCCCGGTGGCACAAAGACAGTTCAACTGGGGCGATATCACAGTACCCGCCCCCGCTCCGACTACTTACAACACCAACTATGATTATTACAACGACAATTATGCCAATAATAGCGTTCCTAATACACCCGCTGGTCAGGCGGCGACTTCTGCAAGTACCCAATACTACCATATTGTGCAGCCGGGTGAATACCTCTATGGAATTGCCAAATTGCACGGCCTCACAGAAACACAAATTCGCAGATATAATGGTTATACTTCCATAGGTGCCATTACTCTTTATCCCGGTGACCAGTTATGGTTAGTGGATCCCAATGAGGCCTATCGCAGCGGACAATCGTTGCCACAACAGCCCCGGCAATACAACAATACCAATAGAAATCCTGCACCTTCCGGGCCGGTTTTCATAGAATCGCCGGTAGACGGTAATTACATTCGGGAGGAGCAGGAAAACCAACAGTTTGCCCCGCGTGGAGATTACTACAATAATGCAGCACAAGTTCCTCCAACCCCGCAACAATACAACAACAATCAGTATCAGGACAATCGAACTAATAAAAATGCACCTACTCACTTCAATGAACACATTGTGAAGTACGGAGAAACCATTGGTTCTATTGCCCAATCTTACGGATTGTCCGTACGCGACTTGATAAAATACAACGAAAAAACGGAAAAAGAGGCCCTTATTCCGGGACAGAAGGTATTGATACCGCGTTGGAGTTATTAATTGTTTCTGATTTTACATATTTCTAATCAACCCACAGCACCTGTTTACCGGGGGTGTTTCGATTTTACCTGCCATGATCAGGCATTTACTTTTCGACAATGACGGCACGCTGGCCGACACTGAAATTATTGCTGTGCGCGCTTTTTTGCACCTGCTTCGGCCCTATCAATTTCAGATGGACACAGGAGAATTCAGTAAGCGATATACAGGTTTACTTGAAGATGACATCTTACAATCCCTCCGCCGCGAATTTGGTCTTACGGTAGCCGCTGACTTCAAAGAGCAACTACATCAGGCCCACCGGGAAGGTTTTGAAAGAGAGTTGCGCGCCATACCCGGCATGACGACAGTATTCAGAAACCGCAAAGTGCCTAAAAGCATGGTGTCAAACGCCCGAACACACCACATAGAATACTGTTTGCGCCGAATGCGACTTCGCAAAGCCTTAGACGGACATATTTTTTCGGCTGAACATGCCAGCCACCCCAAGCCCTCTCCCGCAGTCTATGAAATGGCCCTGAACGCACTGAATCTGCGCCCCCACGAGGTATTGGCCATTGAAGACAGCGTGGCAGGAGTGCGCGCCGCAGCCGCCGCAGGCATCGAAGTCATCGGTTTTCTGGGGGCAGCACACAGCTACGACGGCCACCGGGAGCAGTTGCTGGCGGCAGGTGCCCGCCATATTGCGCCGCAGGCACGACATGTGGAATCCTTTTTACAGGAAAGAGGGGTGTGAGGCGATGGCCAAAACCAATCTTAGCGACAGTACGCTCATAAACTTTAAAATGCAGCAAAACACGAAAAAGCATCTCTTGCTCGGAACCGCACAATGGGGATGGAACGTGGAACGCAGAAAAGTGTTCCAACTGTTGGACTTGTGGTTAGAGTCCGGAGAACGCACTATAGACTGTGCCACCAATTATCCCATCAACCGCAAGCCCGAAGACTTCCGCGCCGCCGAGTCGCTGTTGCTGGAATACATACAGGCACACGGGCTGCACGGCGAATTGCAGGTCACTATGAAAATAGGCAGCTTAGACAACATGCACACGCCGGATATTCAGTTGTCGCCCTCTTTTATCTGGATGATGGGAAACGAGTACCTGCGTTTATCAGGCCCCAATTTACACGGCCTGATGCTGCATTGGGACAACCGATCAGAGGCATCCGAAATAACAGAAACACTGGCTGCCTTAGTAGAAATCACAGGGCAAAACGGACTACAGCCGGGCCTTTCGGGCATCAAGCATCCTGAAATGTATGCAGCGTGTTTGGAACGATACCCGGACATCGTCTTTGATGTACAACTCAAGCACAACGTTTTTCACTCCGATTTGAACCGCTACACACCTTTGCAGGGAGCAAAAACCAGATTTTTTGGATATGGACTCAACGCAGGGGGCATTCAATTGGAAGGCACATACAGTAGTCAGCGCACTTTTGCAGTGCGAGGGGGCGATCCGGAGGCTATGGAACAACGCCTGAAAAATTTAAGAAAGGCACTACCCGAATGGAATAGTCGGCGCAACCGACCGGCTGTCGAAAATTTTGCTCAAATCGGACTGATCCATGCACTTTATGATGAACGCCTGCACGGGGTGATACTGGGGGTTTCTGACACAGAACAATTAAAAGCGGCCCTTGACTTTGCGCAGGCCGCTGTTGCCTATTCCTATGAGGATGTAGCAGAGGCACTGCGTCTCCCTGCTACAGACAATTAAAACACTGGTCTTTACGCAATCCGCCTTTCCGGGCCATCAGCACCCCATACCGCATGTCAAGTAATCCCTGTTTGCTGTGGGCATCGGGGTTGATACTGATCTTCACACCCTGCTCTATGGCACGGGGAATCAGGCTGTAGTCTATATCTAAGCGGTGCGGATTGGCATTGAGCTCTATGGCCGTATTAAAGCGGACACAGGCTTCAAAAATACGCTCCCAATCCAGCGGGTAACCCGCACGACTGAGCAGCAAACGGCCCGTCGGGTGCCCCAGAATGGTAGTAGCCGGGTGTTCGATGGCATTTACCAAACGCTCTGTGGCTTTTTCGACAGACATTTTCAGATTGCTGTGTACACTGGCAATCACAAAATCAAATTTTTCCAACAAAGCGTCTTCATAATCCAGTCGGCCATCGTATAGAATATCGCTTTCGATACCCTTTAAAATGCGAAAAGGAGCCATTTCTGCCCCCAACTGGTCTATTTCCTCCATTTGGGCCAATACCCGATCGGGTTTGAGGCCATTAGCATAAAAAGCACTCTGACTGTGATCGCTGATGCCGATATGGCTATACCCTGATTCACGCGCATATAAACACATTTCCCGCAGGGTGTGCAAGCCGTCGCTCCATGTCGTGTGGACGTGGAAAACCTTTTTTATGTCTCTTTCTTCCACCAGAGTGGGAATAAGCGCCGGATTGGAAAGCGCTTGTATGGCCTGCCCGTGATCGCGCCATTCAGGAACCACATAAGGCAGCCCGATAGCAGCAAATACTTCCAGTTCTGTTGCCGCAACAGGCAGGCGGCCCTGCGGACATGCCTGGGTAAACGCTTCGGTAAAAGCCTGTGGCCCTGTTGTCTGTAAAGCGCAGGTGCCTTGCGTACCAGGCAGGATCGGATAAACAACAACCGGCAAACTGCCGTCGAAACGGGCTGCGTAGTAGCGCAAAACAGTAGTTTCCATTGGCCACGCAGGGGCCTCCACCCGGGCAAGCATTTCATGATCAAAAAGAAGACCCGGTTCTTTGTCGGTAACCACCATGACTTCCACGCAGGACACTACCGGGCAGGCACGCCGCAAAGCACCCGCCCAATCGGTAACAGCACCGGGTAGTCGCTCCTCGATCCAACGCCGCAGTCGCATCCCTTCTTCCAACGCCGTGCTGAGATGCAACGCATTGCGGCTCTTGAGAAAATAAGCAATTTTTTGTTTCAGGTCTTCCTGTGTTTTCAAGCCGAAACCCTTGTACTCTGTCAGGCGGTTCTCATTGCAGGCATACCACAATTCTCCCACATTCATGATGCCCATATCTTTCCAAAAGGCCCGCACCTTTTTAGGTCCAATGCCATCCACCTCCAAAAGTTCCAAAACGCCCTCCGGGGTTTTGTCCTGGTACTTCTGGAGGGTTTGCATGCGCCCGGTGCGCGACAATTCCGATATTTTTGCCGCAATGGCATTTCCTACTCCTTTTATTTCCTTCAGATCGGCTTCGGCCATTTCAGAAAGCAACTGATCGGTTTTTCGCAAAATGATATAGGCATTGCGATAAGAACGAATCCGAAATTCATCCTCTTCGTGCAGTTCCATCAAATCGGCAAGGGACTCGAAAGCGTTGGCAATTTGTTTATTCGTCATGGGGCAAAGGTATGCAAAGAAGCCGGGGTTAAATATGGGTGCGGCATATATTTTCCTGATGTGGTACATGTAAGCGAGGCCGGATCACTTTACAGCGTCCGACCCCTAAGCAGGAAAAAGTACTGTCCCGACTGTTCCTGCACATGAATATACTTCTCTGTTACGCTTTTAATTTATTGAATTTTCATTAAATAAATATTAATTTAAAAATTTTATATATAAAAACACTTAACCCGAGTGTCATGCTGAACAGAGTGAAGCATCTGATTAAGCATTAAAAACGGATGTTGAAGCCAGTCCGGATTCTTCCTCCTGCGTCGTCAGAATGACACTTTTTACAATTTTAATATATAATAATCCAAAGCGAGAATTGCTGTTAAAAAAGGGTACTCAGGGTTGTCCTTCTGTGTTCAAAAAGCGTTTTATTTCATTCAGGATGGCCTGTTTCACCCCATCGGGGAAATCCGACAGTTCATAGTCGTTCTGGTGTTCATCGCGGATATATAGAATGAGGATGCCCCGGACCGCATCGGCAGGTGGGTGAGCAGTGTGTTGTTCCAGAGTTGCTGCTATCTCTTCAGGTGTTGGGATTGTGGTATTAGTTTCCGAATTTTTCCAAAAGAATACAATAATTTCGAGGTTGCTGCGAATGGTACCATCGGGGTTTAGCAATTCATAAAGATATTTAAATGCGTGGTCAGGCATGGTAAATTCAGAATTTTTATTGAACTTTGCGCTTGAATGACCCCACAAAGGTAAAATTACTAAAAAAAATTTTAAAATTTTTTATTAAATTTTTTTATCAAAAAATCAAACATTAACAAATTAATTTTACCTTATATTTTTAACGCATTGTTTTTATTCATTTTACATATTAATTATTAATTTATTATATTTTTATTTTTAAAAATAAGACTTATATTTACTTGAATATTCAGGAAAATCTGGTATAATTTTAGGACTGGTGAGAGGTTTTTTTTTATGACTCGTAATACTAAATGGAAGTTGTGCGAACGGGGATTATAGAATGTAAAAGAGTAGTCCAGGAAATGTAAGGCTCTAATCACGGGATTTCCCGGTAAAACAGCCTTACATTTGAATGAGCACTTGTAAAAGAATTGCAGAAAAGAAGTGGCACTTGGCTTGGCACTTTTTAAAATCAGATAATAACCCAAAACCTGATTGGAACAGGTACTTCTGTTCCACATCGCAATAAGTTTATGAGCGAACTAAAATATTATCCGGAGGCGGTCAGCAGAGCCGTTAAAAAATTAAGGTCGGATGGTGTTAACATCAAAACACTATGCACTTCCATCAATAGCGCTTATTATACAAAACTGTATGATAAAATGGGCAAGCGCGCCATGATTCCTGCTTCCTTTTTAGAGCCGATTATGGAGCGACATCCTGTTTTCAGACAATATTTGGGCGCTGGTGTGACGGAAGACCCTGTATCCGAGTCTGTAATGGACAAGGATGTCACCGACTATGCTGTTAATGCGCGATTTGATCATCAGCGCTTTGACCGCATAGATCAAAAAATTGATCAATTAACAGAAGAAGTCCGAGAGTACAGGCGACTTTTAGACAGTCAACTACAGGCCAATGCGACCCTGCAGCGTGATAAAGACAGCATCACCAAAGATCTGATTGATTTGTTAAAAAAACGCATTACAGAGGGCAATGCCTGATATGTGGGCATCATACATAATCCTCCCATTATCCAAAGGCCAAATCGGCTTTTTTGAACACACTATTTCAACAATTTATGAAAAAAATATTTTTACTCGGGGTACTTGTTGTACTCACAAGTGGCATTGTCACCGCCCAGCGTTCCAAAAGAACGCCCGGCAGCAGCCACAAACCCATGCCGCCGGCCTCTTCGGTACGCCTGCATTGGCCCAACAAAACGGCTGTACCGGAAATTGAATCGCCTTTCGGTCTGCCTGCTCCTGTTTACCGGACGCTTCCCGTATTGCAGGCTATCCGCCCGGCGCAAGACAACATCCGCACGGTCATGGGAGAAGCGGGGCTGCCCATCTCCTTTGAAGGCATCACTAAGGCTTCTTTGCCTTTAACAGAGTCCGGTGTACCCACAGACATGGCCCTGGCCTATTGGGCAGCCATAGAACCCGCTGCCATACAGGATGCGGCAGCCGAATTTGTAACCACCCGCAGCCACCGCGATGAACAGGGCAACTGGCATGTGCGCCTGGAACAGCGCTGGCAGGGATTGCCTGTTTTTGGCTCGGAAGTCATAGTACACAGCCGGGAAGGGCGTTTTCAACACGCAAATGGCCGCTATTTTCCCACACCTTCCCTGACCAGCGTGACCCCTGCCCTCACTGCTTTAGAAGCCGAAAACGTTGTAAAAAGCGGGTTGGGAGCAGACAAGATTAAGACCAACTGGACGGCTGAGGAGCTACAACTCATCGGCCTGACTGCGCCTTTCGTTGCAGAATTGGTTATCTGGCACCAGGGCGAACAGGCACAACAGGAGCGTCTGGTCTGGATGGTCAGGGCCTACCGCGATGTGTTGCACAGCGCTGTCTATTTTGTAGATGCCATGCATGGAACATTATTGGATTCTTACGAGACTACCTGTAAGATAGCGGGACATCGGCATACTGCGCTCGAAAGCGAAGGAGAGGCTGATGGCCCTGATCACCTTTGTGCCGAAGCCCCACTCAATGGCCCTGTTAGCGCTAATGGCTTAGACCTGCTGAATCAAAACCGCATGTTTGGTGCCTGGGACATCAATGGCGTAACACTGATGATTGATGGCAGCCAGCCCATGTTTAACACAAGTGCCTCGGTGATGCCAAAGGAGCCGGTCGGCGCTATTGTAACCTTAGACGGCCTCAACAACAATGTGGAAGGGGATTTCAGATACAAGAATGTAACCACAACAGGCCAGACTTTCAACAATAAAACAGCAGTCAGTGCCCACTACAATGCCATTCGCAGCTACGATTATTTTCGCACAAAGCACTCCAGAAACAGCATAGACGGCGTGGGAGGCACCATTTACTCCTTTATCAATGTTGCTGACAAAGATGGTTCCTCCATGGAAAATGCTTTTTGGAACGGGGAAGCCATGTTTTATGGCAATGGCGGCACTGTATTTCGCCCTTTGGCACGCGGCCTGGACGTGGGTGCACACGAAATGACCCACGGGGTGATACAAGCCACTGCCAATCTGGTATATCAGAATCAAAGCGGTGCGCTGAACGAGTCGTTTGCAGATGTGTTTGCTGTTCTCATAGATAATGACGACTGGAAAATCGGTGAAGATGTGGTCCAGCCGGGTGTTTCCCCCAATAATTGTCTGCGTGACATGCAAAATCCCAACAACGGCTCCACAGGTTCCTCGCAATGGTGGCAGCCCCAACATGTCAACGAAATGTACACTGGTACACAGGACAACGGGGGCGTACATATCAATAGCGGAGTACCCAATCGGGCTTTCTATCTCTTTGCCAGCAATCCCACCATAGGCAGAGAAAAAGCAGAACAGGTATATTACAAGGCCCTGCGCGACTATTTAGTGAAGTCAAGCAAATTTTTGGACTGCCGTCTGGCCGTTGTGCGCGCCGCTACCGACCTGTATGGGGCCGCTGTAGCCAACGTGGCTGCTGCTGCTTTCGATGCGGTAGGCATTACTACAGGAAGTTCTACCAATTATCTTGGCAACCTGGCTGTCAATCCGGGTACAGATTATATTTTGTGCAGTCCTACGGACTATTCCCGTATTGATCTGGCCAATGGAAACGGCACTGTTTTAGGGGCTGTCTATAACGGAACCATCAAGAGTCGGCCCAGTATGCGGGACAATGGCCGGGAATTTGTTTTTGTGAATGAAAACGGGGATATTATAGCAGGCACACTGGTTTACAACGGCACCAACATTACCCCTCAGTCAGAAATAATCAGTGACAAGCCAATATGGGCCAATGCAGCCCTTTCGAAAGACGGGCGCTATATAGCCGCTTTGCGCGATACAGTGGAGAATCTTATTTTTGTATTCGATTTGATAACTGGTATCTCTAAGGTATTCGAACTTTATAACCCGACTACTTCCAATGATTTTGACAAAAGCGGAGGCGTACTCTATGCAGATGTTTTAGAATTTGATTACTCGAATCAGTACATCATGTACGATGCCTACAACGAAATACCGGGTGCAGATGGTTCACTCATCAGTTATTGGGACATCGGATTTTTGCAATTCAGAAAGGATGGACAATGGGCCAGCACAACCGATCCTTTCATTAGCAAATTGTTCAGTGCCCTGCCCGACCGCACCAGTGTGGGGAATCCTGTTTTTGCCAAAAATGCACCTTACATTGTGGCATTCGATTTTTTCACTGAATCGGAAGAGCAATATGACGTACTGGGGGTAAATACAGAGACCGGCGATTATGACGCGATTATAGAAAACAATGGCACTTATGGGTTTCCCAGCTACAACCGCTTAGATAATGCCGTCATCTACGAGGGAAAATCAAGTAGCAACAACTATCATATTTATCGCAGACCGGTAGATGCCAGTAAGATTAAAGGAGCGGGCAATGAAACACAGTTTATCAGTAATCACGTGTGGGGGGTCTGGTTTGCCAATGGCAACAGAAGCCTCAATGTAGTTGCTGCCGAAAATCCCGGCTCCCTTAAAAACAGGCTCTATGCGGTACCCAATCCGACAAACGGTCAGGCCAATATCAACTTTCAGACCAAAAAAGGGGGGGCAGCCCACTGTATGATTAGCAATCTGACAGGACAGGTCTTATATCAGCGTACTTTTGAAGCACAGCCAGGAACTAACCAGTTTGATGTGGATTTGCATTCCCTCCCGACGGGAACCTACATAGTACGCGTGCAGACAGAGGAAGGATATGGCATGGTAAAAGTAGTGAAAATCTAAGAGTACTTTTATCCCTGCAAATGCCCGACTAAAAATACAGCCGGTGCCTTGTGTAAAACAGGTACCGGCATTTTTTTCCATGTTTGTATCGAGCGCACTAAAATCTGCTCCTCCGGCCCGGTCAGCGCCTGGGCCACTCCAAAGGCTGTGTGCGGCGACAAGGATGCCAAAGCCACTTCCAACACCATTTGAGAGCGGTAAGGGGTTTCAATAAAAATTTGAGTAGGCCGTTCTTTTTGTGCCGCCATTTGCTCTAAGCGCTTCAAATCCCGGGCCAGTTCAGGGCGTTTGGGAGACAAATAGCCATGAAAGGCAAACTGCTGCCCATTCATACCCGAAGCCATCAGTGCCAACAAAATGGAAGAAGGCCCCGACAACGGCACTACCCGAATGCCCGCCTGATGGGCTGCTGCCACCACAGCACTGCCCGGATCGGCCACGCCCGGACACCCGGCCTCCGAAAGTACGCCCACATTTTTGCCCTGTTGGATGGAGGCTTTCATGATCTGAATGGCTTCCGCAGCAATACCGGTTTGGGGCAATTCCAAAAACGTCAGCGCGGGCAAAGGCTTCACCGGCCCTAAAGATTTAATAAAGTGCCGGGCCGTTTTGGCCCGCTCCACAATAAAAATCTCCGTATGACGGGCCACTTCTATCGCCTGAGCAGACAGCGTAAAAAGAGCCGCCTCCGCGATGGGACAGGGAATCAGGTAGAGTGCAGGAACAGACATTGAACAGGCAGGAGCAGAAAGGGAATAAACTCCGGCAAAGATATAAAAAAGAAAAAATCCTCCTAACCAACTTTTTGGTTAGAAGGATTTTCGAATCTTCATTGATGTCATGAACGAGCGTAGAAGATACGCCCTCTTAGAACAACGGTGCAAAGGTACGATGATAGCGCCCATACTGAAAATGTGAAAAAAGTAGTATATTGATGAATTTTTATTTATTCATACTGCTTTTTGGGTATTTTTTAAAGAAAAGGCTTGCAAGACGCAGAATCACGTCTTACAAGCCCTCTAATTCAGGTATTTATAGCAAAATCAATGCTCTTCGTGCGACACGGATTTCGCGTACTCACTTGTTAACTTCGCCTGAAGATCGCCCGGCACCTGCGCATATTCAGCAAATTTCATACTGAATTTCGCTTTGCCCTGAGTCAGGGAACGCAACGTGGAAGAATACTTATATAATTCCTTCAAAGGTACGCGGGCACGAATTACCTGATAATGTCCTTCGGAATCCATCCCCATAATAATGGCACGGCGGGTTTGCAAATCACCCATCACATTGCCCATCACTTCGGCATCGCACATAACTTCCAGATCGTAGATAGGCTCCAGAATTTGCGGTTGGGCATCATGGAAAGCCTCTTTAAAGGCCATAGTCCCCGCAATCTGGAAAGCCATGTCATTGGAATCCACAGGGTGCATCTTGCCGTCATAGACACTTACGCGAATATCGCGGCAATAAGAACCCGTGCCGGGGCCTTCTTCCAGTTTGGCCATAATGCCTTTTTTAATGGCATTGGTAAAGCGTGCATCAATGGCCCCTCCCACAATAGCCCAACAAAAAGAGAATTTTCCGCCCCATTTCAGGTCTTCCACTTCAATATTCTTAACCGTCAGACCTGCGGGAGCAGGCATGCCTTCGTAATAAGGTTCGACCCGCATGTGTACCTCGGCAAATTGTCCCGCCCCACCCGACTGCTTCTTGTGGCGATAGTCTTTGTTGGCCATTTTGGTGATGGTTTCGCGGTATGGAATGCGTGGTTCTGCAAATTCAATTTTGACCCCAAAGTTCTGCTCTGCTTTTTGGCGCACAATGTCTAAGTGCATTTCTCCCTGTCCCTGCACAATGGTCTGCTTGAGTTCGAGGCTCTGCTCCACCAACAGCGTTGGGTCTTCCTCCTGAATGGAGTGCAGCGCATTGGCCATTCTTTCCACATCTGCCTTGGAAGGTGGCACCACAGCCACGCGGATGCGGGGTGCCGGGAAATGTATGCGTTCTATTTTCAAATCCGATCCCTTTGGATTCAGGGTCTGATTGGTATGCGAATTTTTTAATTTGACCGTGCAGCCAATATCTCCGGCCTGCATACTTTCGACGGTATCACGATTCTTCCCTTCACTTTCAAAAATTTGCGAAAAGCGCTCCACCGTGCTGTTGTCGGCATTGGTGAGCTCGTCACCTGCTTTCAGGGTGCCGCTATACACCTTAAAATAAGACACATTGCCCACCTTAGGCTCATTGACCGTCTTAAAAATAAAGACACAGGGACGGGCAGAAGCGTCGCAGGGCTTAGAGCCGCCGCCCTCCAAAGCCGCCGGAGGCCCATCGGCAGGGCTGGGACATATATCGTGTATAAAGCCCATGATGCGACCGCTGCCCATGTCCTGTAGGCCCGAAGCACAAAAAACCGGATAAAACTGTCGGTGTGCCAAGCCTACCGCCAGACCGCGTGCCAGTTCCTCTTCATCTAAGGTGCCACTGTCAAAGAATTTTTCCATCAGACTTTCATCATTCTCCGCAGCCGCTTCCACCAGCACATTGTGCATCTCATCAGCGCGTTTGCGATGTTCATCCGGGATAATCCGCTTATCGGGTTTCCCGCCTCCGGGCGGGAACACATACATCACCATGCGCAGGGCATCTATAATGGCGTTGAAGCCGGGACCAACATTAACCGGGAACTGTACGGGCAGCACACGACTGCCAAAGCGCTTTTTCGCCTGCTCCAGCGTCATTTCATAATCGGCCTTCTCGTGTTCCAATTGGTTAATAACAAATATAGTAGGCGTATGAAACTCGTCTATATATTCCCAAAGCAATTCTGTACCTACCTCTACCCCGCTGCGTGCGTTCAGCATCATCACCGCAGTGTCTGCTACTTTCAATGCATTCACTACTTCGCCCGCAAAATCGTCGAGGCCGGGCGTGTCCAAAATATTAATTTTGGTGTCCTTCCAGAAACAGTGAAGCAAAGATGTGAAAAGGGAGTGTTTTTTTTCCTGCTCCACAGGCGTATAATCGCTTTGGGTGCTGCCTTCCGCGACACTGCCGCGTCGGCTGATGGCTTTGGCTTCAAAAAGCATGGCTTCGGCAAAAGTTGTTTTGCCACTACCGGCGTGTCCCACTAAGACCACGTTCCGGATTTTGTTGGTGTCGTAAGATGCCATAAACGGTTAGGAAAATTTGATGAATGTCAGGCCGGAAATCAGAAAAAAATCCTGCTTTCCGGCTTCATAGTAAACGGGCAGAGTGCATTACAAAAAAGGGTGTTTGATGAATGTTGCTGCTTTCGGCGGTTAAAGTAGGCAGGTTTGAACGAAAGAGAAATATTTTTTAGAAAAATTTTTATATTAAAAAATAATTATTTTATTATTTATTTATCATTAAATATTTATATATTATAAATTAAATCACTTATTTAATGAAATTTCACTTTTTCTGATTTTGTATTCCACACGCGGGTTGTTATGCACATCTATGATTTCCATTTTGATGACCGGGTCGGCAGCCCACTCGATGGTCAGGAGGCCAAAATGGTTGTCCATTATCGGCCCCTCTATGCGGTTGATGTTTCCGGTCGGGAAGTCCCAGGTGGAGGTAATGCCACTGCTGGTGATGTCGTAAATCGGATACAGGTTCGGGGATTTCAGCACCGAAATTTCTCCGTAATGCACATCGCCCGTCAGAAAAACAACCCCGTTAGCGCCGGTCTTTCTGATGAGTTCAAGCATACGCGCCTGTTCGTGCGGGAAATTGGCCCAAGCCTCGTATCCATTGAATTCGATGCCAAACTGGGAGCCGCTGCCAATCAGCCGAATATCGGCCGGTTTTTTCAGCTCTTCCTCCAACCACTTCCACTGGGTCTCGCCCAATAAAGTGCTATCGGTGGAGGTGTGGGGCAGATAATCGAGTTTGTAAAAGTACTTTTTGGACAGGGTTGCAGCCGGATCGTACTTGCGCAGATTGTCCCGGAAAGTCCGATTGTCCAACAGGATAATTTGAAGTACTTTATCGCCCTGTTTTTCCAAATAGGAAGTATAAATGCCGGGGTGTTGTCGGCAGCGGGTTCTTTCCAAAAATCGAGAAACAACGTCTTGGAAGCTTCCTTCAGGGGATAGTGCCTTCCGCTGTCGTCCCACCCGTAATCGTGGTCGTCCCAGGTAGCCAATACCCGGGTACTGCTTTGCAGGCGCTGAAATTCCGGCTTATTGCCGAGGCGCCGGTATTTGGCGCGCAGTGTGTCTAAAGAATAGGAATCGCCATAAATATTATCGCCGAGATATATGAAATAATCGGGCCGATACTGCAATGCTACATCTAAAACGGGCTGAGGTGCATCCTCGTGTCCACAGGAGCCAAAAGCAATCGTTGTGGCGGGGTGTGCAGTCGGCTTAGGCGACGTACAGGCGATGAAAAGAAGCGCAAAGACGGAAAGCGAAAAGGAGACTTTTTTCATACCCGCAAAGGAACGAATATTTTTTGAAGAAAAGAAAAGGAAGCTGTCAGCCAACCAAAACCCTGAAAACCGTACCTTTGTGGTGTACAATTACAAGAGTGTTCATAATGCGCATTTTATTTCTTTTTCTCACGCTGCATATTTCGGTCGCAGGTCTGTATGCACAAAAGTACAGCAATGAGTTTCTTGCCATCGGAGTGGGCGCGCGGGCACATGGCATGTCGGGGGCGCAAACCGCTGTAACCAACGACCTGACTGCTGCTTATTGGAATCCTGCGGGGCTTACCCAAATCAAAGCGCCCCTGCAATTGGCCGGTATGCACGCCGAATGGTTTGCAGGGGTGGGCAAATACGATTATATTGGCTTCGGAAAATCGCTGAATACCGACAAAAATGCGTACTTTGCACTGTCGGTGATCCGCCTCGGCATAGATCAAATCCCTTATACTATTAATTTGGTAGAGCCGGACGGCCGTATTAATTATGACAATGTAACGGAGTTCTCCGCCGCCGATTATGCCATCATGGGCAGTTATGCCCGCAGTCTGCGCGTTCCCGGATTGTCTGTGGGCGGCACTGTAAAAGTCATTCGCCGGATAATCGGTACTTTTGGCAGCTCCTGGGGCTTCGGAGCCGATGTGGGCATGCAGTACCAGCGCGGCAACTGGAAGTTTGGTGTGCAGGGCCGCGATCTGACCACCACTTTTAATGCGTGGTCTTTCAATCTGACTGAACGCGAGAAGGAAGTATTTACAGCCACGAAAAACGAAATTCCACAGAGCAACACCGAAATTACCCGGCCGCGCTTTTTGCTGGGAGCCGCCCGCCAATTTGCAGTCGGGAAGAAAACTTCCCTGCTGCCGGTCGTGGATTTGGAATTGACCACCGATGGCCAGCGCAACGTGTTGGTGAGCTCCAAGTCGTTTAATATGGATGCACGAGTAGGGATAGAGGCCGACTACGATGAGTTTGTGCAGTTGCGGGCAGGCTTAGGCAACTTCCAGAAGGTGAAGGACGACTTTGATCCCACCAAAACCCGGTTGTCTTTTCAGCCCAATTTCGGGGTGGGCATCCGCCTCAATCGCTTTCAGATAGACTATGCACTGACCGACATTGGGAATGTGGCCCAGGTGCAATACTCGCACATCATTTCTCTTCGACTTAATTTTAAAGAGCGTACCCGGGGAAAATAAACCGGAATTGTGCGGGTATTATATTTGTAAAAAAAGGATTAGAAAGGGAAGCACCTGTCGGCTCTTCTCTTTCTAATCCTTTTACTCTGTTTTACCCTTCGGAAAATAAATTTTCTGAAAGAGTGTCCTTAAAACTTACTGTTTAAACGGATCAGAAAAGCGGGTGTCAGCCAACAGATGCTCGTCAGTCAGTGTCTGGAAAAACGCCAGTAGTGCTGCTTTTTCAGTATCTTTGAAATTCATCTGCTTCGGCTGGCCATTTTGACTCAGGTAAGGATGCAGATTGGGATGATTCCGGATACCTGTGCTGTAATGGTCAATCACCTGCTCTAAGGTCTTGAAACGGCCATCGTGCATATACGGGGCGGTCAGGGCAATATTGCGCAGGGTAGGCACCTTAAACGTACCCATGTGATTAGAAACATGGTCAATTTTGCCCACACCCTGATCGGTGGTAACTGCATCCAGGCCGTTACTGGCAAAAAGCAGCATGGGTCGTCCCATATTGGGGCTGTGGCAGCCTGCGCAATTGGCCCGATAGAGGTTATACCCGTCATTTTGTTGTTTGTTCAGCCTCGACAGCTGTACAGGCCCGTATGACATACCGTTGGAATTGCTAAATGTGCCTACACTCAAACTGCCTCCGTAACTGTTTGCTGCTTCGTCGAAAGGACTTCTGTAAGAACCCATTGCGTTGACAAAGTGGGCAATCGCTTCCAAAACCCGATCTTTGCTTACACGGGGATCGCCGAAGGCCTTTTTAAACAGCGGGCCGTAATAGGGCTGATTGTTCACGGCAATTTCCACGTCATTCATGTGCATGGCCATTTCCTTTTCATTGCTCATAGCGGCCTCCGCCTGTTCTGCAACCGTATTGGCGCGATTGTCCCAGAAAAAAGGAACCGCCAAAGAGCCATTCAGGTCTGATCCGTAATAGGCAGAGAAATTAGACACAGAGGCCAGAGGCAGTGAATTGCGGTCGCCAGAGCGATCATACACGCCCTTGCTCACTTCCGCATCATCTCCAAAGCCTACATTTTGTTTGTGACAGCTGGCGCAGGATATTTTGCCGTCCTCCGACAGATGTTTATCGTAAAAAAGCACACGCCCTAAGACAGCCTTGTCATTGTCCACAGGGCGTGGGAAAAGACCTGAACTGCTCAGGTGGTTGGGGAAAGTAACTGTGTACTTTTCAGGTACCGCATCGCCATTGAGCAGGTTTAGGTATTTCTCCACAATTTCCTGATCCTGTGGCTCATAGTAGTAATATTTGAAATCGGTTTCGGTTTTCCCGCAGGAAAACAACAGCAACAGTGTGGAAAACAATGCTGTAATGGAAAGTAGTTTCTTCATAAATTTGTTGTTTTACGGTGAATAAACGGATGTGGCAGTTCTCAATGGTGGAGCATGTTGGCCAGACATGAGGTCTGTTTTTCAACTAAAAAATCTCTGAATACCCCCCCCAAAGGTAAGGATTTTTGAGATTGTCACAAAATTGTCAACTTTTTTATGAAAACTTTAACTATTTAGACGTATATGGGGCAAAAAACGTTGCCACTTGCCCAGGTTTTTTTTACCTTCGCTGTAACATTTGATTTGTCCGATCGTCTTTCTGTCAACGAAGCGATTTCAACGGCCTTTTATGAACAGCCTGCTTTTTCAACATACCATTCTTCCTATTCGCCACAAGCTTTACCGCTTTGCCCTGCGCATTACGGGGCAACCCCACGACGCAGAGGACGTGGTGCAGGAAGTGATGGAAAAAATATGGAAAACGCCGGAAGCGCAAAGTGAGCAGGTACAGAATTGGGAAGCCTGGTGCATGACCCTGACCCGCAACCGTTCCATAGACAAGAACAAGACCTTACAGGCAAGGCGCTTTGACTCTTTGGACGGGCTGGCCGACGTACAGGAAACGCATGCCAACCCGGCACTCACGCTCGAATATCAGGATATGGCACAATTGATCCGGCAATATATACAGCAATTGCCTGAAAAGCAGCGCTTGGTGATTCATTTGCGGGACGTAGAAGATTTGTCCTACGAAGAAATTGCTAAAACATTAGATATCTCGATAGATCAGGTGAAAATAAACTTACACCGCGCCCGCAAGGCCATTCGCACAAAGATGTTATGATGATACAGGCACTTTTAGAAAAATACTGGGAAGGGGAAACCACGCTCGAAGAGGAGGGCATATTGAAGGCCTACTTCAATCAGGAAGAAATAGCGCCTGAACTGCGCTATGCCATTCCCTATTTTCAGGCATTGCGCATTGAAAAGGCATTGCAAATGCAGGCTCCTCCCCTCCCCTTGCGGAAAGCCAACTTGCAGTCTGCGATGTGGGGCCGCGTGGCAGCCGCTGTATTGGTTCTGATGTTGTCGCTGTCAGGCTGGCGGGCGTGGCAGCAACAACAAGCCCAACAGGCTGCACTGGCAGCACAGGAAAAACTTTATCAGGACACGTATCAAAACCCCGAAGAGGCAGCCCGCGAAATAAAGGCGGCCCTGGCGCTGGTATCCTCCAAAATTAACAAAGGCAAGCACAAAGCCCGGAAAGGCCTGGATCAAATGGGCCGGGTAGAAAAATACATTCCGAAGTTCGACAATTAGCGCACTTTGGAACATCTGCAACATCAATTTTCGAATCAATTAAATCACCGTACGCCTGTCAGACAGGATGTACAACTGCACAATTATGAAAAAAGGTTTCTCCGTGCTGCTCTTTTTATGGATAGCAGCCACCTCAACTGTGAGCGCACAGCAAAACGACGCAATTACCCGCTTCTTTGACAAATATGTCAATGATGAAAAGTTCACGGTGGTTTATGTAAGCCCCAAAATGTTTCAAATGGTCGCCAAGATCGAGACTTCGGATCCGGAATGGAACAAGTTCCGCGATGTGGTAAAGGATTTAGGAGGTCTGCGGGTATTGGTGGCAGACAGTATCAGCAATGGCATGGCCCTGTATAAAGAAGCAATGGGCCGTATCCCCACCTCCGAGTACAGCGAACTGCTGACTGTGCGCGACGGCGCTGAAAATGTACGGATTATGACCCGCGATGCAGGCGATATCATCAATGAATTGCTGCTGCTTGTGGGGTCGCCTGATGAATTTGTAATGCTCAGCTTTACCGGAAAAATTGACCTGAACAAAATTTCCACTTTAGCGAAGTCGTTGGACATTGAAGGGGTGGAACATTTGGAAAAGGTGAAGAAAACGCCAAAAAACGATTAGAACGGCCTCTCTTTCATTTTTTTATTACATCCTTCTACCTGACTCACACTTAACACCCATTTAATATGGCATTTATAAAATGGTTTTCCTGCCTGCTGACACTTTTGTTCCTCCACACTCAGGCAATGTCGCAGGATGGGCGATTGTACTGGAAATACAAAGACTACGACGGTGCAAAAGCACTGCGCATAGGAGGCTGGACACCCAAATTCGCCTCCCTCTTTATTAAAGGAAAAGAAGAACGCCGCCTGACGCGCCGCATGGGCAAAGTGCGCTTCCTCCACTTCGAAGATCAGGACAATCCGGTGCGCGACAGTGACATCAATCGCCTTGTGCGCCGCACTTCCAATGAAGGCGGCCTACAGGAACTCATTATGGTACGAGATGGCAACACCCGTGTACATGTACTCGGAAAAGAACGGGGCGGCATCATCCGCAAGATGGTGGTATTGGTACAGGAACCGGAAAGTTTCACCTTTGTGTCCCTGAAGGGCCGCCTGCGGTTTAAGGACATTCAGGCGGTGATTGACAAACACAGCAAAAAAACCATTAAAAAAGGGACCCGGCCTAAAATACCTGCGGTTATCAAAGTGCCTGTAGAAACGGTTTAAAAACAAGATAAACAGTCGGACAAACCCGGCTATAAAGCGGAATCAGAATAGGAAGGGAACAGGCTTATACCGCTCTTTGTACACCTTTCTATTCTGATTCCGCCATTTTTAAGACCCCACGCACCCAACGCACATCTCAATACTCCAATTTGAAAGTCTGCCCGTCTATGTAGGTTGCCGGTGAAAGCCGCACGTTTATTTTCAAATCGGGCAGCCGGTCAAAAACGGTGGCATCTTTTAAGGTATAATTGGACTGCACCACATAAGAGGCCACATCGTAGAGGGTCGCATGTATTTCCTGCAATGAGTTTTTGGAACCTGCCACTTCCATTTCTTTGTAGCCAAATTCCTGCATCCCATAGGTATAAGCCCCATTCAGACCATCTTTTTGCTGCATCCCAAAATAGACCCAGCAATAAAGCGGCAAACCCCCTTCCTGCAACATATTGCGCGCCGCTGTGTGGTAAAAATCCTTGGAAAGCAACAAATAGCGATCGCTCATATACATACCATTGGCCTGTGGCTGTTCCAATACCGCACCGGCTACTTTGCTAAACACTTTGTGCAGGTCGAGTGAGCGCTGTGCACTACCAATTACTGAAATGACCACCTGTGCTTTGGCACGCAGGGCTTCGGTTTCGGCAGCGGGCCACAGCCAGGAAATGCGGGCGGCGGCACGCAGTTCGGGGGCAGGCGGTGCGTAGTCGAGCCATGCCAGCATAACAGTAGCGCCGGGTACCGAAAAAACAACCGTTTTATCGGATTGTGACAAAGAATCGGCATCTAATTTCCAATTCTTTTTGAGATTGGCTGCCAAAGCTTTGCCATCGGGTGTTTTAAGGGCGTTTAACAGCACGGACCCGGTGACCACTTTTTGCTCCGGGGTCTGGGCAGGAATGTTTAAAATTTGGAAAAAAAGGGAAAGAGAAAAGAAAATGCGTAGCATTAAGAAAATATATTAATTTATTATTTTGTCTTTGTGTCTATTTTCAGATGCTTAAATTGAAAACAACACAATTTTATCCCGATCAGACACTTATCAATGAAGTAATGTATGGGCATCCGAAGAGATGCACGTAACCAAAGCCACTGAGCAGGGAAAACAGCGATCAATCAATCTTTAAGGTTTTCACTTCGCCGTTCGGAGTGACCAGGATAAACTCCTTGCGCACGGTTTCTTTGATCAAAGGCTTTTTTTCCTGACGGGTATATCGCACCAACAGATTAAAACTAAATTGTACACAGGGTTCTAAAATATCCGGATTTATGACGATATCGTAGTCGTTGGCAGGAATGGCATCGTAAAACTGAGATACCGGTTTATCGGCCCGCTCCACTTTGGCATCGGCCCGCTGCGAAGCATCCAAAGATTGGGCACTGAATGCCTGATAGGATTTATACCGATCTCCCGGATAGGCCACCCAGGTGTTTTCCGCACTGATCACCTTTGCAGAATCCAGTATATAAAGTCCTTTGTACGAAGTTTCTATTTCCTTCAAATAAGCCAGGGCTGCGTTGCGCAACTGCGTATAAACCGCTTTTTGGTCTTTGATGAAGTAATCTACCTTTACAATATCATAAATTTCGTGGCGCGCAGCGGCTTCTACTATCTGGTCCAAAACAGAAGGATTGGTAAAACGCACATGGACATTCTTTTGCAGTTCAAAACCAATGGGAAGTTCTGTATAAGTCCTTTTTGAAAACAATTTTTTGGACACATCATATTCGTATTTGGGCAAAAAGTTGACCATATCCACATAAATGTCTTCTGCCCGCACACCAAAACCTTTCATATCGGCAATAAAAGGCTCCAATCGGGTTTTCAATGCCGAATTGGTCTCTTCGGTTGTTTTTCCCAATTGCACCACGTTGAAAATGGCGGTGTAAGAGTCGGCACGCTGATTGGCCAAGGCATTAATATGGAACTCCACTTCATTGTCGCCTGTTAAAACCGGGGCCTTGCTCAGGGCCTGCTCAGGGCGTTTGTAATTATTGAGCATTTGCTGCTCGTAGGCAGCAGGCGCTTCATTGGCCCGCTTTTTAAAGTTTCCCTGTATCTGGGCCGACAAAAAAACGGGCAAAAGAAACCATCCGAAAAAAAAGAAAAAAGTAAAATTCGTGTGCATGGCCAATTAATAATTAAAAAAGATCAGAATATTCAACTGCATGGCACTGATTATTCAAAATCAATGCCTGCCACCGTAACTTTACTGCCTGTGCCGGCCTCCACATGTCCCACAATACGGGCCTCAATGCCATATTGTTCCGCAATGCCCATCACCTCCCCGGCCTGTGCAGGCGACACATACACTTCCATGCGATGTCCCATATTAAAAACTTTATACATCTCTGACCAGGGTGTACCGCTGTTTTGCTGAATCATCCTGAACAAAGGAGGCACTTCAAAAAGTTGGTCCTTTATAACGTGTAAATTTTCGATAAATTTTAGCACTTTGGTCTGCCCCCCGCCTGTGCAGTGAATCAGGCCATGAACAGCAGGTCGGCAGGTCCGCAGTATGTCTCGAATAACAGGCAAATAGGTGCGGGTGGGAGAAAGCAGCAATTTTCCGACAGAAACACTTTGTCCTTGCCCAATGTCCCACAAATCGGTAAGGCGCATTTGTCCTCCATATACCACCTCTGGAGGCAGGAGAGGGTCGTAACTTTCAGGATACTGTTGGGCATAATCGCGGTGTAGGACATCGTGGCGGCCCGAAGTGAGGCCATTGCTGCCCATCCCGCCATTATAAGAGGCTTCGTAAGTGGCCTGCCCAAAAGAGGCCAGCCCTATAATCGCGTCGCCGGGCTGTATGCGGATGGGCAGTACGTCTGCCCGACGCATCCGGGCAAAAGCCGTGAATCCCACGTCTATGGTGCGTACCACGTCGCCCACATCAGCAGTTTCGCCCCCGGCCAGATGCAGCCGGATGTCCTGTGCCTGCATTTTTTCCACAAAACGCGTAGCGCCCCGAATGACTGCCTCAATCACGGCTCCCGGAATGAGGTTTTTGTTTCTGCCAATGGTGTTGGAAAGTAAAATATCGTTGGTACACCCCACGCAGGCCATATCGTCTAAGTTCATCACAATGGCATCTTCGGCAATGCCTTCCCAGACGGAAAGATCGCCGGTTTCGCGCCAATACAGGTAGGCTAAGCTGGTTTTGGTACCGGCCGTGTCGGCATGTAACAAATTGCACCATGCTGCATCTCCGGCAGCCACGTCGGGCAGGATTTTGCAAAAGGCATCGGGATACAACCCCTTGTCTAAATGCCGAATGGCCGCATGCACGTCTTCTTTGGAAGCAGACACGCCCCGTTGCTCGTATTTGGTCATTTAATGACTTTTGGAAATGATATAATTAACGATCCAGCTGTAAGTAAAAACAGCAATGCCAAAAACGGTGAGTAACAGCGAAAAGAGAGGCAATGGCCACCCCAGCACTGCAAGGGCGATGTTGCCGGGGCCTATTAAAAACATGGCCAAAGCCGCCCGTTCGAGCCATTTGCGCGCCGGAGTGTCCGGGCTACTGGCAGCAAGCCCACCAATCGGAATCATCATGGCAAAAAGTGAAATGGCCAATAAAGTCAGGTTTTCAGCAAGGGTGCCGTCCGCTGCATAAGAACCTCCCAAAACCAAAAGCGCCACCAACAGGCAAATGCCTACCCAGTTGCTGCTGCGTTTTTCGTCGTCGTTCAGGGCCAGCTTCCCCAGCGGATGGAGGCGCAGGGCCAGATCGGAAAGGGGCTTGCCAATCCATGTGGCAAAAGCAAAAACCATATAAAGAATCAACAAGGGAGTGATAAACATCTCCAGCATTCCGTTGGTCTTTGACAATGACCTCAACATGCGCATCCCCAGATACAAACCGATAACAACGGCCCACTGGTTGCCCGAGCTGAGCTTGCTCATAAACAGGAAATAGCGCAAAAGCAGCCGATAAAGCCAGTTTTTGGCCTTAATGGCCTCTTTCAATCCCTCGCGAGCCGATTCATTAGCAGGATCAAAGCGCAAAGCATCTTTAAAGGAGGACACCGCTTCCTTATACTGTCCCTGTTCTACCTGCACCCACCCTTTGTTGCTATGGGAATAGGAATTTTCCGGATTGGTGTACAGGGCGTAATCTACGGTTTGAGCCGCCTCTTTGGTGCGATTGAGCCTGGTCAGCGCCATCGCCCGAAGGTTGATGAGGTCTTCATCTTCGGGGTCAAACTCAAGTCCCTTCTCCGTGTGTTCAAGCGCGCCCTGCCAGTTGGTACTGTTGTAGGCAATTTGTGCCAACAGCACATAGATAGCCGGGAACGTCGGATCTACTTCCAGCGCTGCCTCAAGGGTGGCAAGCGCTTCGCGGGGCATCTGACTGCCTAACTGCGCTCTGGCCAAAATGGTCAGCAAAAAAGGATTGTCGGGAGCAAGAGCCACGGCCTGTTGGGCAGGCTCCAATGCCTCTTTGCGGCGATTGGCATTCAGCCGACACACCGCCACCAAACCCAAAGCGAAAGCATGGCGGGGTTCCTGGCCCAACAGTTGGTACAGGGTCTGCTCTGCCTCCGCGTAACGGTGGGTTTCGATCAGGATCAAGGCCCGATCTATTAAAGGATCATTCATGGTTATCTCCTGGCTGACGTATCCACTACAGACCTGCCTGCACCAAATAGCGTTCGGCATCCAAAGCAGCCATACAGCCCGTGCCGGCGGCGGTAATGGCCTGCCGATAAATCTTATCCTGTGCATCCCCGCCGGCAAACACGCCGGGGCGATTGGTAAAGGTACGGCCCGGCTCGGAGACAACAATATAACCGCTCTCATCAAGCGTCAGCCAGTCTTTAAAAATTTTGGTACTGGGTTCGTGTCCAATGGCTACAAAGAAGCCTGTCACATCAAGCACAGAGCGCTCACCGGTCTTGTTATTGACTACACGCACGCCGGTCACCCCGTCGTTGCCCAATACCTCTTCTGCCTCGGTGTCCCAATGGATAACAATGTTGGGCGTGGACTGCACACGTTCCTGCATAATGCGGGAGGCACGCATTTCGTCGCGTCGCACCAAAAGGTGTACCGTGTTACAGATTTTCGCTAAATAGGTACTTTCTTCGGCAGCGGTGTCTCCGCCCCCTACAATGGCTACGGTCTGTTTGCGGAAGAAAAAACCGTCACACACGGCACAGGCGGAAACGCCCTGATTCCAAAGGCGCTGCTCCCCCGGAATGCCCAGCCATTTGGCATTGGCACCCGTAGCAATAATAACGGTATAAGCTTCTATTTCTTCACCGCTTTCCGACCATACTTTGTGAACAGGTCCCGTAAAATCTACCTGTGTAATGAGCTGTTGCCGCATTTCTACTCCAAAACGCGCAGCCTGCTTCTTAAAGTCGTCCATCATTTCAGGCCCCATTCGGCCATCCGGGTATCCGGGGTAATTTTCCACATCGTTGGTAATCATTAACTGACCACCCGGCTGTGGCCCGGTGTACATCAGGGGCTTCATTCCGGCCCGTGCAGCATAAATCGCTGCGGTATAGCCCGCAGGCCCCGCACCGATAATTAAACATTTTAGTTTTTCCATAATTTCGGCGCAAAGGTACATGCTAAATTGCACATTTACGCATCCTGAAGGGAGAACATTTTACAGACAAAAGCAGGAAAGAAACCCTTACATTAGCGGGCAGCCATGACCTCTTCCAACTCGCTGACTGTAATGTCTAAATGGGAAGCATCGTGTACGCATTCTCCCTGTGAAATGAGCAGCATTTGCGGGGATTCGTGGTGCACCGAAAATGTCTCGGCCACCCCCAAAGAAACAGGGCGATGGGCGACTACATCTAAATAATAAGGTTCCATCACTTCCGCAGGAAATGACCAGTCTTCCTCCAGTCGCATCTTTGCAATGGAGCTGATGCTGCAACGGGTACTGTGTTTGAAAATCAGACAGGGTACCTCGTGAGAACGGGCGATAAGCGCTTCCACATCGGGCATGGAAGTCAGATATTTTGTGAAAATCACAGGATACAAAAAATGAAAACTCAAATAAGTTTCCCGCTCTTCTGTCGGGAATGCTTACTAAAACGGGAATGCAGGCAAATTGTTCAGGACGGAACAAACGCCAGCACACTTTCAGGGTTAGAAATCAGCACCCGGACAACCACTGCCACGATGACAGGCTTCCAGAACAAAAATAAGAGCAATAAAAACGAGCGCGAGCAGCTGATGTTGTTTTTTCATAAAATGCGTTTACTTGTTGAATAAAATCAAACGAAAAGCCATTATTTTTATTATCCCTGCCGCTTAACTACTTTTTTGACTTCGGATTTATCTCCTGTAAAACATTGCACAAAATAAACACCGTTTGGCAGATTTGGCATTTCAAAGCGATATAAACCAGCACTGAGGGTCCGACGCGGCAACAACACATTTGTAACACGGCCCAGTTCATCCGTGATAAATAAATGGATGGAAGTAGGTTTTTCTATCTCTATATCCAACGTGGCTTTCTCGTAAAAAGGGTTCGGATAGACCTTCATATTGATACGCGGCCCCTTGCTGCCACTGCCCGCAATCAGAATCTCTTCCTGTCGGCGCACTGAACGGGCAGAGAAAGACGCGGAGGGAGTGGTGGACACCGGCGCAGGAGCGGCCCAGCGCAGCGCGTTGTACAGCAGCTGTACCGATGAAGCCTCTGTATGATAGTATTCCAAGCCCAAGTAAGCAATTTTCCCTGTGCCATAGAGTTTATAGCCGACCACTGGATATCCACGCACTTCTGCTACTGTCACAAAAGCAGGATCGGAAATATCCAAAGGATAGGCGTAATCGTCGGGGGTAAATTGCCCGGGCAAACCGCTCATCAGCGGATGGGAGGCAGCAATTGTATTCACAGTAGTGCCGTTGCAGTAATAGCCAAAATCAATGTCGAACAAGCCCAACTGCTGCAAAGTGCCGTATTCATGGGTGCCAGTCAGTACCACGTTTCCCCCTTGCTGCACATAACGCTTCAAAAGAGTACCATACTGTTTTAAATTGGCAGGTGCGGTGGTGGCATAACCAATCAGGACGGCATCCGCCTCTTTCAGGGCAGCCGAGAGATCAGCCGGTGAACCGCCATTAAATTCCTCCAAAATGGCTTCAGGATAGCGACTGCGCACCAAACGCATCATTTTGGCGGCATAGGCACTATCGTACGCACAATAATTGAACATTAAAAAGTGCGGAATATCAGTAGAGTCTGTGGAAACCGCATAATCTGCCTCTACGTCCCATGCCTTTTCGCGAGCGTCAGGAAGGAAAAAATAGGCGACGGTAGAGTTTACGGGAAAAGGCTGATCGCTGAAAGCAGGCACGGGTTGCCTGAATGCACAGGCAAGCACGAGGAACAGCACTAAAAATGTAAAGGTTTTATTCATCAGAATCCGGTAATATGCTTATTTGGGCCTTGTTTACTCTTCACCACTGCACACATTCCTTCTTCACGGCAAATGATTTGAACGGACAGGCCAACAGCGTAATTAACGCAAAATGCAGGCCATAAATTTTGGGACCACGTAATTTTTAATGTCGCATATATACTTCCTTTAAGCGATGTAAAGGGGAATATGCAGGATTAGGTGTTTTGGAGGGTACTTTCAAGTCAGTACACTTGGGTAAAAAAGGCAGCAATAAAAGTCAAAATCTGTGGGGTGTTCAGGCATAGAGCGCTCCCCACCCATCGGGGTTTTCGCGCCATTGATGCAGCGTTTTTTGGTCGCCAGGAGAAATATAACCGGTTTCCGCCGCTTCCTTCACCAATATATCATACTGTGTCAGGGTGCGGAACGGAACCCTCTTTTGCTCAAAGGCCACCGCCGCCTTTGGAAAACCATATTGAAACAGCGCCAATACCCCCGCTACTTCGCAACCTGCTTCGCGCAAAATGTCCACCGCTGTCAGACAACTGCCTCCGGTGCTGATCAGGTCTTCTACCACCAGAACCCGTTGCCCGGCGACCACCTGACCTTCAATCTGATTGCGCCGCCCGTGGTCTTTGGCACTGCTGCGCACATAGATAAAGGGTTTGTCCAAGGCATCGGCCAACAACACCCCGTGGGGAATGCCTGCTGTGGCCACGCCTGCCACCACATCGAAAGGAGCAAAAAAAGCCGACTCCTGTGCCAGCGCCGTTTTGATAAATCGCCGCACGTCGGGATGCGACAGCGTCAGGCGATTGTCGCAATAAATGGGAGACAGAAGACCCGAAGCCCAGGTGAAGGGGGTTTCCGGGTCCAATTGAACCGCCTTTATGGCCAGCAGGTGCCGGGCCAATTGTGCTGCATTGTTCATAAATATGGGGTCGTATGGTTGTTTATTAAATTTCAGCCTGTACCTTTGCGCCGGTTTGAAAGATGCAGGCAGGAAAACGGTTAGCTCAGGTTGATGAGTTTGCCCGCATTTCCGCCCGCAAAGGTCGAATTTTTTTTCTAAAATACTGATAGAATTGCATCCCAACCCGCGTTCACGAACGTTTTAACGCTTGCGTGTACGCATCCTGACACCCTGATATGACACAAACTGAACTCTTAGATCGTTTAGAGGCCGACTTGCGACAGATTTTGGAAACTCTGCGCCGGGACTTGATGCCGCTTCCCGATGAGGCATTGCACCACCGCACCGCTCAGGATCGCTGGACGATAGCGGAGTCGTGCGCCCACCTCAACGTTTTCTTTGAACGCTATATTCCGCGCATCGAAATGGCCATTCACAAGGCAAAAGCGCGCAAGTGGGGTAGCCGTGCGGTTCCGGTTTCCTACGCCTGGTTTGCCGAAACCGCCATAAAACGGGTACATCCCGACAACACTAAAAAGTATCGGTCCAAGAAGAAGTTCGATTTCTATGGACAGCCGTTGAATCGAAACGCCCTCAAAGTGTTCATTATTCATTTGGAGCGCCTGCTGCGTACCGTCGGGCAAGCCCGCGAAACCGATATTAACCGCGCTTCCTTACAACGCGGTGGCTCCGGGCCTTTTCGCTTTACGCTGGGCAACATATTGGAATGGCTGACGCTGCACAGCCAACGACACGCCGCCCAAATGAAAACTTTGGTTCCCCAAATTTAGGATTATTTTCTTATGCAACTTTCGCCCGCATCTTATTGCGATCTTGCCAGAAAGACCTTTTATAGCCACGGCGACCCGCTTACAGCGCAGGGACAAATGGCCTACATGCGCCATCAGTTTGAATTTTTTGGTCTGAAAATGCCCGCATGGACTGCTCTGACGAAATCCATTGTGCAAACGCACGGATTGCCTGAAACAGAACAGCAGCTGCGCGAGGCAGCGCAAATCTGCTTTGAAGACGAACACCGCGAAATGCAATATTTTGCGCTTGAGCTGATTCAAAAGTCTTTGAAAAAGCAAGACCCGGACTTTATTTATTTTTTGGAAGAACTGATTTGTACCCGATCGTGGTGGGATACGGTGGACTGGATCAATAAACTTGTCGGCCTTCATTTCAGAAAATACCCGGAGTTGATACAACCCGTCACAGAAAAATGGATGTCTTCCGGGAATATCTGGCTGCAACGGGTGTGCCTCATTTTTCAACTTCTGTATAAAGACAAAACCGACACTGCGCTACTGTTTGATTATATTCTGCGTTTGAAAGATTCCAAAGAGTTTTTCATTCAAAAGGCAGCCGGATGGGCCTTGCGTCAATACGCCCGTACGAACCCTGCGGCTGTCAGAGTTTTCGTTGCCCAGCATCCCCTCGCCCCCCTGACCAAAAGGGAGGCCCTAAAACACCTGGGTTGAAAGACATTTGACCACACAAAACGCTAACTCGCTGCGCTTGCCATACCGACAGAGCGGCAAATGTCAAAAAAAAGTTCGCTACTTTACAAAAAGTCTTATTTTGCCGCCGATTTCACAGGGCTTTCCGAAAAGGAGGTCTGTTTGACACTGAAACACCCGACCATGTCTCTTTTCCACAACCTATTCCGCAAAAAAACCATTCAGGACGTACTGACCAACTCAGCAGCAGATGCCAGTCACGGCAGCGGTCTGCATAAAAACCTGACTGTCATAGATTTGACGGCACTCGGCATTGCTGCCATTATCGGCACCGGGGTATTGAGCACCATTGGAAAGGCCATTTATTTCGGGGGGCCTTCGGTGGTGTGGCTGTATTTCTTTACAGCGGTGGCCTGCGGGTTTTCTGCCCTTTGTTATGCCCAATTTGCCTCTACCGTACCCATATCGGGTAGTGCTTACACTTATTCCTATATTACTTTCGGCGAATTGCTGGCGTGGTTAGTAGGTTGGAACCTCCTCATGGAATATGCAATCGGCAACATCGCAGTGGCCATTTCATGGAGTGACTATTTCACAGGGTTGATGGAGGGAATCGGCTGGAAAATACCGGCCCACTGGACCATGGACTACCTGACGGCATCGCGCATGGCCGCCGACCCCGACAACGCCTCCGCCACTGCGCTCGAAGCTTGGAACAACGCACCGAGGATCGGTAATTTGCGGCTCATTGCCGATATTCCGGCTCTGACCATGACGTTATTGATCACTGCATTGGTTTATGTGGGCATTCGCGAATCAAAAATTACCGGTAATATTATGGTGGCCATCAAATTGGCTATTGTGCTGGCAGTCATTTTGATTGGTGCCTTTTACGTGAATCCTGAAAATTGGGAGCCGTTCTCCCCCAATGGGGTGAGCGGGGTGATGCGCGGCATGGCGGCCGTATTTTTTGCTTACATCGGCTTCGACGCGCTTTCGACTATGGCAGAAGAATGCCGCGACCCGCGCCGCGACCTGCCCCGCTCCATGTTTTGGTCGCTGCTGATCTGTACCATACTCTATGTAGCAGTGGTACTCGTACTCACGGGTTTGACTTCCTACAAAAACTTCGCTACCGAAAACGGCGCGGGCGGACTGGATGTGAAAGGCGATCCGCTGGCCTTTGCCTTTGAACAGAATGGCCTTCACATGTTTTCAGGAATCATCGCTTTCAGCGCGGTGATTGCCATTGCAGCGGTGTTTATGGTTTTCCAATTGGGACAACCCCGCATCTGGATGACCATGAGCCGCGATGGCCTGTTGCCCGAACGCTTTGGTCGCATCCACCCCCGCTTCAAAACGCCCGCTTTCGCTACGGTTGTTACAGGATTGGTGGTGGCCATACCCGCCCTTTTCCTCAACCTGACGGAGGTGACAGATTTGGCGAGCATCGGCACCCTGTTTGCCTTTGCCATGGTGTGCGGCGGCGTGATTGTAATGGACGTGCGGGGACAGAGTGTACAGGCGAAGTACCGGGTACGCTACTTCAATGCGCGCTATTGGCTGCCTGTGGCGCTTTTGCTCATTGTCGGCCTGATTTATCTTTTCGACAAAGACGGGGTCAGCAAACTGTTTCACTGTCCTGAATCCGGGTGTCACGATTTGTATCCGTTTTATGCTTTTTTAGTGGGTTTGGCCCTTTTAAGCGCCCTGGCCATTTATTACCAATGGTCTTTTGTGCCGGTGATGGGCCTCATCCTCAATGTCTTTATGATGTCGCAATTGGGCTGGACAAATTGGGTGCGCTTTATTGTGTGGATAGCAGTGGGATTGGGGATTTATTTTATTTATGGATATAAGAATAGCAAATTAGGAGAGAGATGAGTGATGAGGGATGAGTGAGGAGTGACGAGTGGGGAGGGATGAGTGAGGAGGGGGGATAATTTTTATGGCTCTTTGACAATTTTTGTGGTTGGTTAGAAGATTCGATCTTCCCGGATGGCATAGTAAAAATAAAGTATAGGTTTATAAAAAGCACGGATCACATCTATCATCCTGTAACCTGCTCTTTTAAGGGCAGGTATGGAAATCACCACCCGTCACATCTATCATCCTGACAAACATCACATCTATACACATTAAACAAGTTATATGTGATGTTTGTCAGGATGGCAAATGGGTATTGTGGGTACTGATTGCTCCCCCCGATAAATCAGGAGGTTACAGGATGATAGATGTGGTTTACACTTTTCATTTGTCGTTCTTTTAGGTAAAAGCATCAGCTTCCACAAAAATTGTCAAAGAACCTTTTTTTTTCGCCTGTTCTTGCTTTCTCCAAAAATTTCCTTATATTTGCCGCTGATAAACTGATTCGGCCCGATCTTTCCTATAACCCGACGGTGCCGATCCCAACCTGTCCGAATGTTTTGTTTTTAATCCTTTGGGCTTTTGAATGGTTGTTGCTGCCCCTCCTCTTCATTGATAGGAATACATAGCGAGTCTTTGTATGGGTGTGTCGCAAGATACACACATTTATTCGCAATTGATTTTTTGAACCATATTCTTCATCTTTTAAAATTTTGTTTTTTGAACCATGAAACATTTGTTTTTTAATTTCTCCGAAATGGGGGGGGGCAAATAAAATTTTGTCCCGAAAAAATTCACTCTTTCATCAGCCAGACTAAAATGGGTGCCTGCGTGGCGGGATTTGCCCGCCAGATACTGCTTACAATGATCCTGTTGCCGGCCTTTTTTGTGCAGGGGAGGGCGCAGCTGACACAGGATTGTGTCAGTCCGACAGATATTTGTAGTCGTGGCGAAATTGAGGTCTGCGCACCTGATCCAGCAACGAACTCTAATACTTGTCCGCTAATCGCCTGCTACGACGTTCCCCAACGTTGCCGACAACAGCGTTTTCAGGTGTATCTTAGAGGCGGTTTTGACGGTTGCCTCGACTATAATCTGTTCGAGGTGGGCATACAGGTGTCGGCTACTGCACCAGCGGGCAGGCAGCCACTTTCTGCGGTCAATGCCAAAGATACAGAGTCCTGCAATAGCGGGGTTGCGGGGCCGCCCTTGGCCCCTCTCGTCAGAGTAAGCAATAATATGGTGTCTCTTTCAGCGGGCAGCCTCAATGGAATTCCTCCTGTCACTCTGTATAGCTCGACCGCCAGTACCCTACTCTTCATTATCGTCGTGGACGTATGGCCGGGGGAAACGGTGAATGTTAAGTGTACCAGTGCGCTCTATGGGTGGGATGCAGGCGGCGACGGCGATATGGTTTGCCCTCTTGCTTTCAATCCCATGGGAGTCAGTGCGACGGCACCTGTACCTCCATCCGATCCGACATTGTCGGTGGGTTTTGCACTTCCCTTAATCGGTGGGCCGAATAATTTATATAAGGATATTCCTTTCGATGTCAACAATTTTGCTACAGGCACTACTAACGTGGAAGAGTTGGAAATATCCTTTAAAGTGGTTCCTGATAATAAAGACTTTGTAATGCCGACCATTATTAATGGAGGAAGCGGATTGAACTATACGGTTTCATCGCCCACTTCTATTTTGAACCCTTTGACAGGCTTACAGGAATGGCACTACGTGTGTACGCTGAACGGGAATATAGTCAATGGGGCCAGCACCCTTTTTTATCTGCGTGTATTTCGGCCCATCGTTTTTAAAAAATGTGGTACTGCCTGTCCGGTGATCAACAGTGTGCGGGTTATACGGGCCATCAAGGGTGAAACCACCTGCCTAACCCCCGGCATCGTGTCCCTTTTTGGCACCTGTGCTGATTTTGGCCTGTGTTTGCCAGACTGTAGCCAGAACATATCCATAAAAGCAACGGGAACTGATCTATCCTCCAATACGCCTGGCACCTGTGGTTTTCGCATTCGATTGAATTTCGACTGGCCTGAAAACAACGCCTTTTACGAACTGACCAAATTAAAGATTGTTTTTGAGTTCGCAGGTGGGGGTAATTTTACGATTAACTCCACATCAGGGAATGCCATTAATTGCCCCACAAATAATAATAATCCAACAATGTGCGGAGCGTGCAGTACTATCAGCGGAAATCTGGTGACTTATTGTTTTAGCAAGGGCATCGGGCCAGAATTTCTGATATTGCGCAAGAAAGACAACAATGGACAGACTGCCTATACTGATATCGTATTTACTGCAAACATTGGTGCTGTTGTGAGCGAAGTACGGCTTTTAGAATCGGAATTTCAATTGAAAGATGCTTTAGGTGCCTGTGTTCCGGGTGCTTTAACGCAACAAGGTTTCCCGGTGGGTCCGCCTTACATCAGTGGCAGGATTGTGAACAATACGCAGGGAGTTGGCGTAACACAAACCAGTGTTTCTATCAACTGTCCTTCTACGCCGACTGTAACAGACAATCAGGGAAATTACGCTATATGTGTCTGCAACTATGGCAGTTATGCTGTTACTCCAACCAGATTAGATAATGTGTTGAACGGGGTAGATGAAACAGATCTATATTATATACAACAGCATATACTCAATGCACAGCCGTTTGGGCATCCCTACACAATGATTGCCGCAGATGCCAACCAAAGTGGCACGATCACGACGCTGGATATTGTTAATCTGCGTCGCCATATCTTGAATGTGCCACCGCTGCCTAATATCCCCTCCTGGCGCTTTGTACCCTCGAATTATGTATTTCCTAATACCAACAATCCCTTTATCCCGAGCTTCCCTTCCACTGCCAACGTCGTGGTAAGCAATGGGTCAAATGCAACCGGTGTAAACTTTACAGGCATGAAAGCGGGGGATGTCGTGCCTGTTTTTCATATACCGAAGCAACAACCGCTTCCACTCCAAATAGGTACCATACAGGCCAAAGCAGGAGATATTTTCTCGATACCTTTGCGTTCCGGGTGCGAAGAACCGCTGGCACTTGTACAGGCAGCCTTTCAGTTCGATCCAGAATTATTGGAATTCGTAGGGCATACTATAGGAGAAGTAAAAGGTATAACGCCCGATTGTTTTGGCCTTACGCAGCGTTCCTCCGGAATCATTCGCTTCTTGTGGCTGGCTGTTCACCCCACAGAGGAGGCGCTGTGGCCGGGGCGCGTACTTTGCCATTTACAATTCAGGGCTAAGCGCCATATCACCACAGCGCAGACATTATTGCATTTTGCCATACACGATCTATTGGAACCTAAAGGCATTACGTCGAAGGGTAAATCCTCATATCTGCTTTTGGAAAATGAAACTGAGACAACCGAGCGAAGTGGCAACAATTTTTTACCGGCTATTTCCATATATTGCACGCCCAACCCGACAACAGGTCCCGTTGTGCTTGTGACAGAGGCCATGCGTAAAGTACCCGAGGCACGCCTTTTGATATTGGATGCCTTTAGACGACAAGTCTTTTACAGGGGGTATTCGCTCATGGAAGGGGTGAATGAACTATCCATAGAGGGGTCTGATGGCTGGCCATCTGGCTTATATTCATGGGTGATGCTCTCGGAAGGTAAGCGACTTTCCGAAGGCAGGTTTATTAAAACAAAATAGATCATACTTCTTATCTTTCATACTGTAGGAACATAGGACACATAAAAGTCCCCTTTTCTGTGTCCTATGTGTCCTGTTTAACTTTGTGGTTTAAAAAATGAAAATCATACTCTTTTTACTCTTTCCCTTCTGCGCCTTCTCGCAACAGCGCATCTACGTCAACGCCGCCGCGACGGGCGGTAATACTGGTGTCCGCTGGGCCGATGCGTACACCGACCTGCACAGCGCCCTGCAAAAGGCCACTCAAGGCGACAGCATCTGGGTAGCGGCGGGCACTTACAAAGCAGACAGCGGCACTGACCGAACCCGATACTTTGAATTGCACAGCGGGGTACGGCTTTTTGGCGGTTTTGCGGGTACAGAAACGCGCCTGAGTGAACGTGACCACACAGCCCACGCCACCATTTTGAGCGGCGATATTGGCCGCCTGGCCGACAGCACCGACAATAGCTACACCATTTTGTACATGCCTTATCCCGACAGCAGCACTGTTGTGGACGGGCTTGTTTTTGAACGGGGGAATGCGGATGGCAGTCATCTCAACACGCCCGATGACGATCCTGCTAAATGCGGCGGGGGCATTTACATCATGGGGCGGGACAACAGTGCTTACCCGGAGATACGCCTTTGTACCTTTCGTTATAACTACGCACAAAGGGATGGGGGGGCTGTTTTTATTAACGGAAGTGGTACTGGTTCTGTGGCTCCGCGCTTTCGATATTGTATGTTTAGCAATAACCGCTGTGCTAACTATGGAGGCGCAATAGCCCGAAGCGGCGCTTCCAAAGTGGAACGCATCCCTGATCTTGAAAACTGTCAGTTTATCGCCAATTGGGCAGGCCAAAATGGGGGGGGGCTGTACTTGGCAGATGACAACGACCGCATTGATCGCAGTGATATTTACCATTGCTCATTTTCAAATAACCAGGCAGGTTTGAAAGGGGGTGGGGTGTGTTATGAGCTGGGTAGGAATACGGGAAGCCGCATGAAATTATTTGGAAGTCGGTTTTTGGACAATAAGGCAGTGGATGGCGACCATTTTGGCATGGAAAACTGGGATATACAACCCAATCAATATATGCTGGTGGACAGCTGCTATTTTGAGGGGGCCGACACGGATGTCAATAATGAGTTTATTGGAGGCTGGCAGGAAATCAGACGCTGCGTTTTTAAGAATATGCAAGTACTAAATTTGACGAACAGCGATACGCTTATTTTGACAGACTGCCTCATAGACGTGACATACGTTCTTATTGGGCCTGCTGCTTATGTGGGCTATAATCAGTTTATCAATGAGGGGCTTAATTTACAATCCAGTTATGAATGTTCCATAGAGAATAATATTTTTATATGCCCTGCCAGTAATTATTTGTTTCAGCTGAACAAAGTCCATTCTTTTATCAATAATGTGTGCGTGGCAAAAATCTTTTTTGATCGCGGGCAACTGCACACCATTCGACCCGTGAACAGCGCTTTTATCAATACCGGTGATTATCCGTATTTAGGCCGCTGGATATGGGCAACAGACTCGCTGCTGGTCAGAAACTGCTACCTCAAGAACTTACCCTGTATAGGACGCATCAAGTGCGATTCTACAGTAGTACATGATGTAGACCCCCTGTTCAAGGACCCTGCGCGCGGGGATTACAGCCTGTTGCCCTGTTCTCCTCTTGTTAATGCGGGAAGAAACGATGTGACAGGCCGCTTGCCCATTGACTTTGCAGGAAATCCCCGTATTCAGGACGGGCGTGTGGACATTGGACCTTATGAGACAAAATTGGTTCCTCCTGTTACTATGCCGACTGTGCGGCCCGCCTGCAAAGGTTTTCAAAGTGGTCAGGTGTCTCTACAGGCAGGCTCCGGGTGTACACCTTATAAATATCAGTGGCGAAATGAAGCGGGACAAACGGGCAAAGATACTGCCGGACTGGCAGCTGGCCGCTATTTCTTCACCGTTACAGATGCGAGGGGACTGAGCGCTGTGGATACGCTCACGGTACCCGAAGCCCTTCCTCCCACGCCAACACTCAAGCAAGAGGATGTGTATTGTGGCAAAGTCATTGGCGGTTCCATTCAGACCACCTTATCTGCCACCGCCGCCTTGCCCCTGCGCTACCGCTGGAGCGACCAGCCCGCCCTGAACACCCCCGACCGCAATAATCTGCTGCCGGGCCGCTATGGCCTCACCGTCACTGACGTATTTGGGTGTCAGGATTCGGCTGCGACATCCTTAGCCCGCGTGGGTACGCTGGCTTTTGTGGCGGGCGGCACGCCCATTTCCTGCTTTGGCAGCGCCGACGGCGATATTTGGGTGGCCCCTTCCAACGGCAAAGCCCCCTTTCGCTACACCTGGAGTACCGGACAGACGGATTCCATCATTCGGCAGGTCACGCCCGGCACTTACATAGCCACCATCACCGACGATGTGGGCTGCACGGCCACCTTCCCGTTTTACATCACCCAGCCCGATTCGCTGTACTTTGTGGCGGAGGTGCAGGATGCCACCGATACCCTGACGGCCAATGGCCATATTCGCATCACAGGAGTGTCCGGCGGTACCCAGCCATATGGCTACCGGTGGAGTACGGGCGGCATGGACACGGAAATCAGCGGCCTGCGGCCCGGCACTTATACGGCCACGGTAACCGACCAATCGGGCTGCACCTCGGTACGGGGTTTTTCGGTGCGGTTTTTGGTCAGCACCGGGACGGCCCTGCAAGCGCAGCGTCCGGCCCTCGTCATCTGGCCCAACCCCACGCCGGGGCCGACGCACATTGCGGGAACGGCTGCCCACCACACCCCGCTGCCGCAACGCCTGCGGCTGTGGGATGCGCAGGGCCGCTTGGTGCTGGAAACGGCGGTTTCGGAGGCTGCCGACGGGCGCTGGCAGTGCAGTGTGGATTTGAGCGGCCTGCCCGCCGGGGTGTATGTGGCGGAGGCGGAGAACGGCGCACGGGGGAAGGTGATTTTGGAGTGAGGAGTCGGTACCGCCGATCCGCGATCGGCGAAGGCGCGGGCGGGCGCGGGGGGAAGCCTTTCTCTTAGACCTTCCAAGTCGTTCTCTTGACCCTTAGACCTTGCCCCTTAGACCTTCCAAGTCGCCCCTTAGACCTTCCAAGTCTTCAAGACTTGGAAGGTCTGCATCAGTGGTGATTTCAAAATAAAATTTCTAATTTGATTATGATTTCGTAATTAAATATTAATCATATTCAAAAAATAAAACATTGTTATAAAATTTGAAGCCGCCGATCGGGGATCGGCGGTACGGTTTAACCCCGCTGATCGGGGGATCGGCGGTACATTTATTAAAACTCATGAAATTACTCTTTTTCCTACTTCTGCCTTTTTGCGCCCTCGCCCAGCAGCGCATCTACGTCAACGCTGCCGCAACCGGAAACAACAGCGGCACCCGCTGGGCCGACGCACATACCGACCTGCACAGCGCCCTGCAACGCGCCCAAAAAGGCGATACCATCTGGGTGGCGGCGGGTACCTACAAACCCGACACGGATACCAGTCGCTTCCGCGCTTTTGAAATGCGCAGCGGCATCCGGCTTTTTGGAGGCTTTGCAGGCACAGAAACGCGCCTGAGCGAGCGCGATCACACGGCCCACGCCACCATCCTGAGCGGCGATATTGGCCGACCCAATGACAGCACCGACAATTCCTATACCATCCTGTATATGGCCTACCCCGACAGCAGCACTGTGGTGGATGGCCTGATTTTTGAACATGGAAACGCCGATTTTCCTTATCGCTCTGCTCCTCCTTTCGGAGTTGAGGCACTTGGCGGAGGCATCTACATCATGGGGCAGGACAGCATTGCCTATCCTGACATCCGGTATTGCACATTTCGCTATAACTATGCTGCATCCGGCGGCGGCGTATTCATCAACGGCAGTGGAACGGGTTCTGTGGCTCCCCGCTTTTTGCATTGTCATTTCTACAGAAACAAAGCGGAAGTAGGAGGAGGTATTTACAAATATGGCTCTTCCCGTGCAGAGCGAACCCCCGACTTTGGCAATTGCACTTTTTTGCAAAACAGTGCCATAGAGGGATCGGGGATTATTACCAGAGAATGGGAAGGAGCAGACGGGTTGGATGTGTACCGGTGTGTATTTGTAGAGAATACGGCACTTCCAAGAGGCATCCACCTCGGGTCCGGGACATTTGTACCTGACATCGCCAACAGGATTGGGAGACGCATAACCTTATACGGATGCACTTTCAAAGACAACACGGGTATTATCTACATTCCGTGTTTTCCTTCGCCTCCTCCCGTTCCCCGCATTGCCCGGATACATATAGACAGTTGTACATTCGATCATACAGACGTGACGCTGGGCGCTTACAGCGGAACGCTGACAGTGAATAATTGCATCTTCAATAATCTGAATAGCCTGCGATTAAGCAGTAACGCAACCAATAGCACTTTGGTTCAGCGATGCAGTATAAACACGAAAGAGATGGCCGTGTATGATACGCTAACCCTTTCACGCAGTGTAATAAGTGCTCAAAAATTCTTTTTAAATAATCGCTCCTACCTTCTCTTAGATCACAATTTGTTTATCAATTCCGGTACAGAGCGGCTGTTTTATGGAGGGCGCATCGGTCGTTTTACAAATAATCTGTGTATCGCCAGGGACTTTTTCTGGGTTCGGCAGCCCCACACCCTGATACAAAACAGCGTATTTGTCAGCACGGGGGCTGCCCCCGGCAATGCCGTTCTGCCCGGCAGCCAGCCGGTGCGTTTCGAACACTGCGCCTTTTGGGGGGTGCGCTGCGACACCACCGGTGGCCTGTGCAGTGGTGTGGACAATATTTCGGATGTGGATCTTCTGTTTCGGGACACCGCCGCCGGAGATTATCGTTTGCGCCTCTGCTCTCCGCTGATCAATGGTGGCAACAACGCTGCTGTAAGTGGATTGCTCACCGATTTTGCAGGGCTGCCCCGCATTCAGGGGGCCGGGGTGGACATTGGCCCTTATGAGGCCCCTGCTTCTCCGCCTTCAAGTCGTCCGTTGGTACAAGGCTCCTGTGGGGGGCTTTCCAATGGCCGGGTGTCGCCACAGGCTTCCGCCGGTTGCCCGCCCTACACCTACCGCTGGCGCAGCGACGCTGGTGCGGAGGGCAGCGACACCACGGGGCTGGCTGCGGGCCGCTATGTGTTTACCATCACCGACGCACGGGGGGAGACGGCGTTCGACACCCTGACTGTACCGGGCAGTGCGCTTCCCACGCCCCGATTGCTGTCAGAGGATCAGTTATGTGGCACGGCAGCGGGCGGCTCTCTCACTGCTTCCCTGCCTGTCGGTGTGGCCCTTCCGTTGCGCTACCGCTGGAGCGACAATGCCGCCGCCAACACCCCCCTGCGCAGCGACCTGCCGCCGGGCCGTTACGGCCTCACCGTCACCGATGCCCTGGGTTGCCAGGATTCGGCCGCTGCCACGCTGGCCCGCGTGGGTACGCTGGCTTTTGTGGCGGGCGGTACGCCCATTTCCTGCTTTGGCAGCGCCGACGGCGATATTTGGGTGGCTCCTTCCAACGGCAAAGCCCCCTTTCGCTACACCTGGAGTACCGGACAGACGGATTCCATCATTCGGCAGGTCACGCCCGGCACCTATATCGCCACCATCACCGACGATGTGGGCTGCACGGCCACCTTTCCGTTTTACATCACCCAGCCGGATTCGCTGTACTTTGTGGCAGAGGTGCAGGATGCCACCGATACCCTGACGGCCAATGGCCATATTCGTATCACAGGAGTGTCCGGCGGTACCCAGCCATATGGCTACCGGTGGAGTACGGGCGGCATGGACACGGAAATCGGCGGCCTGCGGCCTGGCACCTACACGGCCACGGTAACCGACCAATCGGGCTGCACCTCGGTACGGGGCTTTTCGGTGCGCTTTTTGGTCAGCACCGGGACGGCCCTGCAAGCGCAGCGTCCGGCCCTCGTCATCTGGCCCAACCCCACGCCGGGGCCGACGCATATTGCGGGCATGGCGGGCAACCGCACCCCGCCGCCCCAGCGCCTGCGGCTGTGGGATGCGCAGGGCCGCCTGGTGCTGGAAACGGCGGTTTCGGAGGCTGCCGACGGGCGCTGGCAGTGCAGCGTGGATTTGAGGGGTCTTCCCGCCGGGGTGTATGTGGCGGAGGCGGAGAACGGCGCACGGGGAAAAGTGGTTTTGGAGTGAGGAGTCGGTACCGCTGATCCCTATTGTTCGAAATACGTGCGCTCCACTTTCTCGTTAAATTCTTCGTACAACTCTTCGGGAATTTTGTGGCGCATGCTTTGCAGGAATTGCCTGAGTTTCTGGTATTCGTTTTCGGTCAGTACCTCGTCTTCCATAAAGGCATTGAACAGTGACAGGAAGTTTTCGCTCACGTTGCGGGCAAAGTCAATCCGTTTGGCTTTGTCTTCGATGAAGGCCAGAAAGTAAAGCCCCTCTGTATAATTCAGGCGGCGGCGCATCACTAAGTCGTCCACCTCTCTTTTAATGGCCTCCAACTGACGGCTGGCGTTTTCCGCGCTGATTTGGCGGTGTTCAAAGGCGGCAAAAATGGCCTGTGTGCGCTCTCCATAGCGCCGGATAATTTGTTCGCGCCGGTAGAAAAGCCACCAGCCGCCCAAAAACGTAAGCAGGGCAGTGGCCAATACCATCGTGATCTCCACCAAATAGCCGGTTTTTTCCAGAAACTGTATTTGGCGCGCAAAAAAATTGGAATGGGCAGCCAGTCCCTGGGTGCGGATACTATATTCCACATCGTCGAAGTCCCCGTCGCGCAAAATACGACCGGGACGCAGGCTGTTGATGTGGCTCAGGTAAGTCTGTCGCAGGGGCCGGGTATCGCTATGTCCCAGCAGATCGCGCAAGGTGCTGCCCTGACCGAGGGCGTAGCCTTCCGAATATTTCTCGCACAGCAGGGCATTCATGCGCGCAAAATAAAACAGAGCGTGGTGCATTTTCGCCGTGTCGCGCAGGTTGGCAATCCGCACAGAATCCACGGCGGTTTTTGGCGTTTTCCGGGCATAGAGCCGCATCCAGGCCAGCAGTTCGCGGTCGTTGGGAGCCAGCGTATAAGGCTCTCCCATCCTTTTAAAGTGCTCGGCATTGAGTTGGGTATAAGCCCCCGGCCCGAGGTGGGTCACAGAGATCATCCAGCAATTGTCGGGGAGCCACACCTTTTCGTTGCCCAATACCGCCGTGTCGCGCGCAGAGCTGAAGCCTTCCCAGAGTTCCGGCCCGAACAGCGTTTCGGGATTCACTTTATCTAAGTTGTCGAACAGCACAACGAAGCGCTGGTCGGGCTGTTGTTTGCAGTGTTGCCAAAACCTGACCAATTGTCCGGGTTGAAACACTCTGCCCTGTCCGGTGCCGATGTACGTATCGTGCAACAAAATATCGAACTGCGGAGAACAATCTATCTGTAGGATATTTGCCGGCTGGCCGGTGAGCAGCAGGGCCGCTTTTTTTGCCTGTTTGGTAGCTCCTACGCCCGTCACGCCCGTGATGACAACACTTCTGTTTTTGGCATTCCGGACTGCTCGTACCAACCTGCTGAAAGCCGTCCACTCGATGGTGGAAAGCGAGGGTTTGGAGATTAACTCCAGTGCCGAACGGTCTCCGGGTATTGCGGGGCGGTTGTGCAGACTGTTGTAGAGGGCCTGTAGGGAGTCGGGAACATCCGTCACCAAAGGGCAGGGTTCCCGCATGAGCGCCAACGTATTCGTCCACACCGGATCGGGGCGGTCTTGCAGTCCCCACCAACACAAAAGCGCCAACAGCGGCAGCGAATAGAGAAAATAGCGAAAAGACGGTATGTGGAAATGCAAAGCAGACGGACGGGGGGAGTGAAGACCCCCGGAAATACACAAAAAAGTGAATAAAAGGGGTTTTAAAAAAGAACGTTTATGAAAACACGTTTACCCAACTCCGAAAGTTGAGTAAACGTGCCGGGGTATAAAGTCTTGCGAAACAGAGAATAACAGAAAAAGTTCAGTCATTTCGCGTGTTTTTGCGGCAAAACGCCGGAAAATTTCCTGTTTACAAATCAAGCGGCGTGGTCTTCCGATCGGTCATTTTTTCTTTATAACGCACCAATTGCCTTTTCAGCGTTTCTGTCGAGGTCGTGATGGCATCCTCAAAGGTTTTGGCTGTTTTTTTATCCATGATGGGTCTGCCGGGTACTTTGAGCAATACTTCCGTGATTTTGTCGCGCACTGCACCGCCTGTATCCTGCAGCTTAAGGTGTACTTCTGCTTCTACCGGAACATGATCGAAATAGCGCGAAAGGCGGGTTAATTTCTTTTCAATGAAGGCCACTAACTTGGAGTCGGCGTGAAAATGGACGGATTTTACCTGAATCTTCATCATGCGCAAAAATTGATTAGTGAAAGGGACAGTTACATCTCCATAACGGAAATTCCAGAGACAATATTAGAGCGATTTTTAAATGTGGCCAAATTTTTTTAGAACATTAACTAAAAAAAATTGTACTACATTACCTTTGTGGCTGCAAACGAGATGATTAAGATTTACGATTTAAGATTTTTTATTTAAGATTTACGATTTAAGATTTTTTATTTAAGATTTAAGATTTAAGATTTAAGATTTAAGATTTAAGATTTAAGATTTAAGATTTAAGATTTAAGTGTCCCGTTAATAGTAAATTTTGATTTATGAAAATATGTTTTTGTGAAATATTTTTTATATTTTAATATAATTATACTTTTACGTTGTAAACATACCAATAAATGGAGAATAAAAATTAAAATATATAATTTTTTAACCATATTCGCTTTTTCATTCAGGGTTTTAAATCAAAAATCCCAAATCGTAAATCGTAAATCAAAAATCGTAAATCAAAAATCCCAAATCCCAAATCGTAAATCCCAAATCGTAAATCAAAAATCGTAAATCAAAAATCGTAAATCAAAAATCAAAAATCGTAAATCGTAAATCCCAAATCGTAAATCCCAAATCGTAAATCCCAAATCCCAAATCCCAAATCCCAAATCCCAAATCAAAAATCGTAAATCGTAAATCGTAAATCGTAAATCAAAAATCGTAAATCATAAATCTAAAATCGTAAATCGTAAATCGTAAATCAAAAATCGTAAATCGTAAATCGTAAATCGTAAATCGTAAATCAAAAATCAAAAATCCCAAATCGTAAATCGTAAATCAAAAATCAAAAATCCCAAATCGTAAATCGTAAATCAAAAATCGTAAATCATAAATCTAAAATCGTAAATCAAAAATCGTAAATCGTAAATCATAAATCTAAAATCGTAAATCAAAAATCGTAAATCAAAAATCGTAAATCGTAAATCGTAAATCAAAAATCAAAAATCAAAAATCCCAAATCGTAAATCGTAAATCGTAAATCGTAAATCAAAAATCAAAAATCCCAAATCGTAAATCGTAAATCGTAAATCGTAAATCGTAAATCAAAAATCGTAAATCGTAAATCAAAAATCGTAAATCAAAAATAAAAAAATGCCACTCACAGCCGCCTTACCCGACACAGCCCGCCTGTATGAACAACAACGCCTGCACCAACCCGTAATGGCCCGCACCACCTGTAGGCAGCGGATAGAACGATTGGAGCGCCTCCATGCCGCCATCCTCCGCCACACCGACAGTTTGCGCGAAGCCCTGTGGAAGGACTTTAGAAAAGGCGTAGCAGAGACCGATATTTCGGAAATCAGCGTGGTGACTTCCGAAATTCGGCACACGAGGCGGCATTTGTACACCTGGATGTGGCCCCGGCCCGTCGGTACGCCGCTGGCGCTTTTGGGTTCGCGCTCCGAAGTACGCCGCGAACCCAAAGGCGTGAGCCTCATCATAGCCCCTTGGAATTATCCGGTGCAGTTGGCCTTAGTGCCTTTGGTGTCGGCTATTGCAGCGGGCAACTGTGCCATTTTGAAACCCAGCGAGTTCACTCCCCACAGCGCGGCGGTGTTGCGTTCCATTGTAGAGTCCTGCTTTCCTGCGGAGGAGGTGGCAGTGGTGGAAGGCGGCGTAGAGACTGCCCAAGCCTTGCTGCAACACCCTTTCGACCATATTTTTTTTACCGGCAGTCCGGCGGTGGGCAGGATCATCATGGCAGCGGCGGCGAAGCACCTGTCTTCTGTAACCCTCGAATTGGGCGGCAAAAGCCCGGTGGTCATAGACGAAACAGCCGATTTGGATACTGCGGCGGCCAAAGTGGCGTGGATCAAGGCCATGAACGGGGGGCAGATTTGTATAGCGCCCGATTATGTATTGGTACATGAAAAAGTCCATGACGCTTTCGTACAAAAAGTAGGGGAGAAGTGGGAGCAATTTTACGGCAAAACGCCCGAATCCCGGCTAACCACACCCGACTTTTGCCGCATCATCAACGACCGCAACTTCGACCGCTTAGGGGGCCTCGTGGAAGACGCTGTACAGAAAGGAGCCAGCGTCCGTTTTGGAGGGCGGCAGGAGCGCTCCGAACGCTATTTGGAAATGACGGTGTTGACAGAAGTGGACGACGACATGGCCATCATGCAGGAAGAAATATTCGGCCCCATCCTGCCGATACAAAAAGTTTCCAGCCTGGCGGCGGCGGTCGGGCGCATTCGCAGCCGACCCAAGCCTTTGGCCATGTACATTTTCAGTCACCGCCGTGAAAATATTGAATACCTGCTGAACGAAACCAGCAGTGGCAACGTTAGTGTAAACGATTGTGCGGCCCATTACTACAATACCAATTTGCCTTTTGGCGGAACCGGGAATAGTGGCATAGGAAAAGCGCACGGCGAATTTGGTTTTTTAGAGTTCACCAATCAGCGGGGCATACTGCACCAAAACCGCATTTTCCCTACCACCGATCTGTTTATGCCTCCCTACGGGCGGCCGCTGATGAAGTGGCTTTTAGAGGGGGTAAAGCGTTGGTTTTGAACCCTGAAATCCATAATCATCCTTCCTCCACAGCCAATCAAATCTGAAGTTACTTAAGAAAATGCGTTACTTAGTCACCTCTGCCCTCCCTTACGCCAACGGCCCGCTACACATAGGGCATTTGGCCGGTGCTTACCTCCCTGCTGACATTTATGTGCGTTACCTGCGCCTGACAGGCAACGATGTGGTGTGGGTGTGTGGCTCCGACGAACACGGGGCAGCCATTACCGTCCGCGCTCGCAAGGAGGGTCTCACCCCGCAGGAAGTGGTGGACAAATACCACGTACTCCTGCGCGACACCCTGCGCGACATCGGTATTTCGTTTGATATTTATCACCGCACTTCCTCGCCCATTCATCACCAGACTTCGCAGGATATTTTCAGAAAACTGCATCAAAACGGGGAGTTCAGCGAAGAAGTTACTGAACAGTACTACGACGAGCAGGCCGGGCAGTTTCTGGCAGACCGATACATCATCGGCACCTGTCCGGTGTGCAGCAATCCCGATGCCTACGGCGATCAATGTGAAAAGTGTGGCTCTACCCTGAGTCCCGACGAGCTCATCAGTCCCCGTTCCACTCTCAGCGGTGCTGCTCCCGTAAAAAGGCCCACAAAGCACTGGTTTCTGCGCTTAGACCGGCATGAGCAGTGGCTGCGTACGTGGGTGAATACCGGAAAATTGGAGGATAAAACCCTGCACGATCCCAATACCTGGAAAAAGCACGTCACGGGTCAGTGCAACTCCTGGCTTGATCAGGGGCTGCAACCCCGCGCCATGACCCGCGATCTGGACTGGGGCATAGACGTGCCCGAAGAATTGGAGGGGTCTAAAGGCAAAAAGCTCTATGTCTGGTTGGATGCCCCCATTGGCTACATTTCTGCCACCAAACAGTGGGCAGCCGACAACGGCAAAAACTGGGAGGATTACTGGAAAGACCCCGAAACCCGCCTGATTCATTTCATCGGCAAAGACAACATCGTGTTTCACTGTCTGATCTTTCCGGCCATTCTGAAGGCGCACGGGGAATTTATCCTGCCGGTCAACGTCCCTGCCAATCAGTTCATGAATTTGGAGGGCCGCAAAATCTCCACTTCCAAAAACTGGGCGGTCTGGGTACACGAGTATCTGGCAGAGTTCAGGGGGCAGGAAGATGCCCTGCGCTACAACATGGTCAAAAATATGCCCGAACAGCGCGACAGTGAATTTACGTGGAAGGGGTTTCAGGAAACGAACAACACAGAATTAGTCAACAATCTGGCCAATTTTGTGCATCGGGTTTTGGTGCTTTCCCACAAGTACTATGGGGGGATTATTCCTGCTGCTGACCGCACCCGCCCCTTTAAAAGCGGGTGGCAGACGGACAAAACCGGTAACTTTCAATCGGAATTAGCCATTTTGCACGAAAAGATAAAGGCGGTGGGTGTAGAAATAGAGCGCTTCAATTTGCGGGAAGCCCTCTCGCTGGTCATGGAAATTTCCAGCGCGGGCAATGCCCTGCTACAGTTCAACGAACCCTGGAAGGCCGCAAAAACAGACCCTGAGACGGTGGAAAGCGTGATGGCCACAGCCGCCCAGTATGTAGCCGTGTTGTCGGTCATCATTCGTCCTTTTCTGCCTTTTTCGTCGGACAAACTGCGCACCATGTTGCAACTGGCCCCACTGGCCGATTGGGCGGAGTGGCAGCAATTGCTGGATGTACTGGCTGCCGGAGAGGCTCCGCTGTTGCCGGGACATCCGTTGGGACAGCCCGAACACCTGTTTTCGCGGATCACCGACGAAACCATACAACAGCAAACAGAGCGCCTCCAAGCCAACGATCCACAACCGCCAGGGGGCGTGACGGACACTAACACGTCTCCCGACACTACTGCGCCCGATACGTCCGCATCTGCCTTTGCCCCCATTGCGGAGGCCATCAGTTACGACGATTTTGCCAAAATGGACATCCGCACGGGTACCATTTTGACGGCGGAAAAGGTGGAAAAATCCAAAAAATTGCTCAAATTGCGCGTGGACATCGGTTTAGAGCAACGGACCATTCTTTCCGGCATTGCCGAGTATTTCGCCCCCGAAGCAGTAATAGGCAAACAGGTGATTGTGCTGGCCAATCTTGCGCCGCGCCTGATGATGGGTACCGAATCGCAGGGGATGATCCTCATGGCAGAAGATGCCGCCGGAAAACTCAGTTTTGTACAACCCGATTCCGGCTGGCCCAACGGGTGGAAGGTGAAATAGAGGTGTTTTCGCGCTGCCTGCTCCCGGCCGGGTGCCTGCAGGCAACTTTTGTCAACGTTCCGAAAGCCACTCAGGTGTCGGTTTATTCAACGCTACACAAGCAATTTTGAAAAAAATAGGTCTCTTATCGGACACCCATTCCTTTCTGGATGAAAAGGTGTTTCACTATTTTGCCGACTGCGACGAAGTGTGGCACGCCGGTGACTTTGGCAGCAGAACGGTGGTGGAGCAACTCGAAGCCTTCAAGCCTTTACGCGGGGTCTATGGCAACATAGACGGGGCCGACATCCGCAGCCGGATGCCCCTTGATCTGCGCTTTGAATGTGCCGGTCTGCCGGTGTTTATGACCCATATTGGCGGTTATCCGGGGCGCTACGAGCCGAGGGTGCGCGCCCTGCTGCGGGCCGACCCGCCCACCGGGGGACTGTTCATTTCCGGCCACTCTCATATCCTGAAAGTCATGCCCGATTCACAGGGGCATTTTTTGCACATTAATCCCGGAGCCTGTGGCAACGAAGGCTGGCACAAGGTCAAAACCCTCGTCCGCTTTCAGATAGCAGACGGGAAAATAGACCAACTACAGGTCATTGAACTGGGTAATCGCGGACCGGGTACAAAAAAAGCGGGTTGACTTTGCATACTTTTCGGTTCTTTTGTATCTTTGCCGCCCTTTTGGTCCCGTAGTTCAACGGATAGAATAGAGGTTTCCTAAACCTTAGATATGGGTTCGATTCCCGTCGGGACCACCAAATAAAATTGTTAATTGTTAATTGTTAATTGTTAATTGTTAATTGTTAATTGTTAATTGTTAATGATTTACAGGCAGTAAGGCAGTTGCCTGAGTGCATTTTTATAAAGAAGAAGATACACCACAAGTCTGTGAACTACAGAGGCTGCTGTTCCGTAAAGCGGGCTTGTATCATTTTTGCTATCATTGCGCGCAGCAAATCGCGCTGGCGTTGTAGGGCCGCATCCATAAACATAATCGCAACCTGAAAACACTGACACAACAACAAACACCCATTTCCATTTTTCATACACCAATGATTACCCACACGACTGTACCCGGAGACCTCATCCATGTACAAATATACACCCTCTCCAATGGCCTGAAATTGTTTCTTTCTGTCAACAAAGACGAGCCGCGTGTCTATACAGAAATAGCAGTTCGGGCAGGCAGCAAACACGATCCGCCGGACACGACTGGCCTGGCCCACTACTTTGAACACATGATGTTCAAGGGCACCGACCGGCTGGGCAGCCTGAATTGGGACAAAGAAAAACCCGTCCTGGATCGGATCGAACAACTTTTCGAGCAACACCGCGCCGAACAGGATGCAGAGCGCAAAAAGGCCCTGTATGCAGAAATAGACCGCCTCTCGTTTCAGGCAGCTGGATTTGCCGCTGCCAATGAATACGACAAATTGGTGAGTGCCATGGGCGCTGCCAACACCAATGCCTACACCTGGGTGGAGCAGACCGTCTATGTGAATGACATTCCGTCGGTCGAGATGGAGCGGTGGTTTTCTTTGGAGAGCGAGCGCTTCCGCCGACCTGTTCTGCGGCTGTTTCACACAGAATTGGAGACCGTTTTTGAGGAATACAACATCAATCAGGATCGCGATTTCCGCAAAACCCTGAAGGCCATGCAGGAAAGCCTGACCCCTACCCATCCCTACGGCACACAGACCACGCTGGGCCGGGGAGAAGACCTGAAAAATCCTTCTCAGACCAACATTTATCGCTTTTTCGACCAGTATTACGTACCCAACAACATGTGCATTGTATTGTGTGGTGACTTGGATCCGCAGCAGGCCGTAGCGTTGGCAGAGAAGTATTTTGGCCGATTTGAGGCCCGTCCGGTGCCGCCTTTCCGTTTTGAAGAACAGTTGCCACTGACCAAACGCGTGGAACGCACGGTGTATGGCAATGAAGAATCGTGGGTGGACTTAGGCTGGCGTTTTCCGGGTGCCCGCTCCAAAGATACCTGGATGCTTCAGTTGGTAGCCGTGATTCTGCAAAATGCCCAGGCGGGTTTGTTGGACCTGAACCTGATGCAGGAGCAAAAAGTACTGGACACCTATACCTATGCCAATGTCTATGAGGACTATTCCAGTCTGCTGATTCAGGGCAAACCGCGCGAGGGGCAGACATTACAGGAAGTAGAGGCCCTACTGCTGGGAGAAATAGACAAACTGCGTACAGGCGATTTTGAAGACTGGCTTCCCCAGGCAGCCGTGAAGGACATGAAAGCCTCCGAAATTCGCGACTTTGAACATAACAAAGGACGGGCCTCAGCTCTTGTGGGTGCTTTTATATTGGGCATTCCGTGGGAAGAAATGGTGCAGCGCTGGAGTACTTTGGAAAAAGTGACCAAAGCGGATGTGATGGCCTTCGCAGAAAAATATTTGCGTGCCGACAAGTATGTGGCCGTCTATAAACATACGGGTACCGATACCTCGGTCATTAAAGTGGAAAAGCCACCCATCACGCCTATTGAGGTCAACCGCATAGACAGTTCGCCCTATGCAGAGGCGTTTTTGCAGCAGCCCGTGCCTGCCATTGAGCCGGTGTTTATAGATTTTGAAAAAAACATACAGAGCAACAGCCTGAAAGCGGGTTTGCCGCTTCGCACTATCCGCGATACCGAAAGCCCCTTGTTCCGCCTGTATTACATCTACGATCTGGGCAAGTTTAATGATCGGCGCTTGGGCATTCTGTCCGGCTATTTGTCGTATTTGGGCAGCAGCAGGCGCACTGCTGTCGAAATGCACCAGGCTTTCTATCGGTTGGGGGTCAATTTTTCAGCTTCGTGCCAGGACGAACGCTTCTATATGATGCTCACCGGTTTGGAAGAATCCTTTGAAGCAGCGGTGGTCCTGATGGAAGAACTCTTGCAGGAGGCACGACCTGATGCCACTGCTTTGCAAAATTTAGTGGCCGACACGCTTTTACAACGCGAAAACGACAAGCTGGACAAGCGCGTCATCCTCAACTCGGCGATGGCACAATATGCAAAATACGGCAAAGTCTCTCCATTCTCCGATAAACTGTCGAAAGAGCGCCTTTTGGCACTGCAAACCGACGAATTGCACACACTTCTTCAACAATTGCAGTCCGTTGAGCATGAAATACTGTATCACGGGCCGCGCATGGCAGAAGACGTGGCCGGTGTTTTGAAAAAATACCATCCGGCAGCCCAATCCACTGTGTCGTTGGGTTGCGTACAGGAGCAATTCCCGCCCAAGCAGTATCCGGAACAGGACATCCATACCAATCGCGTCTATTTTGTTCACTTTCCGATGGTGCAGGTAGAGATGATGCTCATGTCCAAAGGTACCAGCCAATTCGATTTAAGCGAGTTTGCCCTTTCGGAATGGTACAACCAGTATTTTGGCTACGGATTGTCGTCTATTGTTTTTCAGGAAATACGCGAATCGAAAGCCCTGGCCTATTCTGCATACGCCTATGCGGGATCACCGAACCGGAAAGACCGCGCCCATTACCTCCGTACTTATGTTGGTACCCAACCCGATAAATTGCGGGAAGCGGTTTCTGCTTTTCAGGATATTTTGGAAAAGATGCCCGTCTCGCTTCCGCAAATGGAGAATGCCCGACAGGGAGTGCTGCGACAACTTGCCGCAGAGCGCCTCATCAAAGCCGACATTTACTGGAGCTGGAGGGGCAGCCGTGACCGGGGATTCGACAACCGCGACCTCCGGGCCGATGTCTATAATACCCTGCAAAAGGCCGGACCGGAAGTGCTGCTGCACTACCACAATCAGACCATCAAAGGGCGTTCGTACATCTGGTTGGTGCTGGGTGACCGCGAGCGACTCGATTTCGACTATTTGAAAACCATTGGCCCCGTGCAGGAATTGACATTAGAAGAAATTTTTGGTTACTAAGCCAACAGCCCCTTCCGAAGCGGACAGCACAGGAAAGCACCCATCTTTGCTGGATCGAAGGCGGCTCAGGCAAGTATCAGGCATTTGATAATTAAGCATGAGTATGAAGTTACGTGTAGCACTTTTAGGCGGCGGCTCCTGGGGAACCACTGTAGGCTCCCTGACCTCGCGCAACGCACCCACCCTGCTCTGGGCGCGGGATGCTGAAACTGTACAGGACATCAACCGACACCACCGCAACGAAAAATACCTGCCCGGTGTCCATCTCCACGATGCTTTGCGGGCCACTTCTTCCATCGAAGAGGCCGTACGCGATGCCGATGTGGTGGTCATGGGCATTCCCTCGCACAGTTTTCGCTATGTGTTGGAGGAAGCCAAACCCCACATCCGCCCCTGGGTACCCGTTGTCAGCCTGACTAAGGGCTTGGAACGGGGTACCAAAATGCGCATGACCCAGGTCATTTCCTCGGTACTGCCGGGCCATCCGGTAGGTGCCCTTACCGGCCCCAATCTGGCCATGGAAATTCTGAAGGGACAGGCGGCGGCCAGCGTTATCGCCATGGTGGACGGGACCATTGCCCGGGCACTGCAAAACGTGTTTCGCACCGGTCTGTTCCGCGTTTATACCAACCCCGACGTGATTGGCTGCGAATTGGGCGGCGCACTCAAAAACGTGATTGCCATTGCGGCGGGCATGGGCGACGGTGCCGGCGCAGGCGACAACACGCGGGCGGCGGTCATTACGCGCGGTTTGGCTGAATTGACCCGCCTCGGCGTAGCTATGGGTGGACACCCTGCTACTTTTGCGGGCCTGGCGGGTATGGGCGACCTGATCGCCACCTGCATTAGTCCGTTGAGTCGCAATCGCTACGTGGGCATTCAGTTAGGCAAAGGCCGCTCTTTGGACGAGATCATTAACGAAATGTCTATGGTGGCCGAGGGTGTAAAAACCTGTGGCGTAGTCATGGAACTGGCCAAAGAATACGGTGTTGAAATGCCGATTACCGAAGAAGTATATAAAGTGGTGCAGGATGGCAACACGGTCATAGATGCCTTCCGGGGCCTGATCAAAAGCCGCAGCGGTTCGGAGGCAGAACCGGGATAGAGAGTGGTTCACAGCCTTCGTTATCCCGAAGGGTGGCAGGCAACAGCGATTATCTCCTCTTTCCCGATATAGAAAGAGATGATCGCAGATTGATAACCCATCTATCGCACCGTCGTGTCCACGCTGATGGTGGTCATCAGGCGATCAAAACGGTCGCCAAAGGTGCGGAAATACACCAAAACGGTATATAAGTTTCCGGTTTCGTACCAATTACCTTCAAAGCCCTCTAATTCTATCTGCCGGGTCTTTTTATCTACTACTACATATTGATAGTTATAAAAGCCCTGCTTCAGCAGGGGCGAGCAAATATATGCCTGAATGGAGGCATCATAATCCATCTTAAATTCTGGTTTAAGTTGCCAGTCGCTCAGCTCCCCGAACACATACACATCCGCGTCTTCTTCGGGAAGTTTGCGCGAGATGGAAAAAAAGACCTGTGCATAGTCGGTTTGTAAAGGGGTCTGGTTCGGATGGAGGTTGTCTATATAATAACGGCCATTTAAGTCGCTGGTACGGGCGTAGGTGTGGCCCTTGCGCTCCTGATCGGTGCGCAGCGTCACTACATAGCGGTCGTTGAGTTCGGCAATAGAGCGCACCCATTCGCCCCGTGAATCAAGGGTGCGAATATCAAAAAAGCGAAATTCCTTCCCGGCGGGAAAAACAATTTTGTCCTGAAAATCGTACACCAGCTGGTCATTGCGAATAAATTGGGCTTTCAGGGGGCCAATGGCATTGTCCCAGCGGCCGTTTTGCAATACAAAGGCTTTTACATCAGTCAGGGGGTTGGCAATGCGGGTGCCGCGATAAGTTACCGCAAAATCCAGTTCCTGGTGGGTGTTGGACTTTTCCACCGCTGCTGTATTGGTCTGCTGATTAAAGTGCAATTTCCATACCTGCTCTACCACACAAAAGCGGCGCACAATCACTAAGCGCCGGTCATCGTCGTTGTCATACACTTTCAACAGATAATTTCCTGAAACCGTCCAGCCAATATTTCTATTTGGCAAAGTAATGGCATAGTGCGTGTAGTTAATCAGGGTATTGACAGATACATCCACCTGTAGGATACGATCTTCGGAAAAGCCCTTGTTATACTCGTTGTCTATCAACTCAGAAGGTTGCCAGTCGCTGTTGCAATGCACCAATAAATAGGTATAATCTTTTATATCACTGCCAATGTGGTCAAACTGAAAATCTAAGCTGCCGCTACCGGCTTTGAGACCCACAATAGGCAGGGTCAATTGATTCCCGCCATTGTAAAACTGCACACTGCGAATGGCCTCGTCAAAAATGGCGTTGTCGTTTGTGGGGTTTTCTTCATCCTGAGCGAGAAGGAAACCAGGTGCAGTCAGAAAAAAAAGAAAAAGAAAATAGCGCATCGTTTTGTAAAATGGGATGTTATAAAAAAACGGCTGAACGATGCCATTTGGTATCGTTCAGCCGTTTTTTCCGAAAAAACAATCCGATCAGCGTTGAAAAGGCACCCCGACAGGCCGCCAAAATAGTTTACGGCTCACATAAACAAGTGCAAGAACAAGGGTGTAGGAAACAGTAGCGGTCATGGTTAGGAAAAATTGGACTAAAAAATTGAGTAAAAGCCCCGATAAAGCAGGTTTATGAAAAGCTAACGCACAGAGGACGCTCAACGCTGCCTGCCGTTTCAATTATTTTTTCAGGCAGCTATCAAATCCCGGCTTCCCCTGATTGCCCTACCCAACCTTTATTCCAACCACTCCAGTTCAATCTGCCGCTTCGCCAAGTCCACGCCTGTTATGCGCACCATTACTTTATCCCCCATTTGCAGCACATGGCCGAGTCGGCGGCCTTTGGCCCGGAGGTTGCCTTCTTCCAGGATATAGGTATCAGAAAGATCACGAAAACCCACCATCCCCTCTGCCTTAGAGCCGGGCAGCTCCACAAAAAAGCCGCGTTCTATGATGCCGCTGATGACTCCCTGAAAGGTTTGGCCGATCTGGTTGCGCATGAATTCGCACTGCTTGTATTTGATGCTTTCGCGTTCGGCATCGGCAGCCTTGCGCTCCTGATTGCTGATATGTTTGCATTGGGTCTCCAATTTACTTTTGTCCACCCGCCAGCTGCCGCTTAAGTTCCGCTCCAAAATGCGGTGGGCCAGCACATCCGAGTAGCGACGAATGGGCGAGGTAAAATGCGCATAGTGGGAAAACCCCAAGCCATAGTGACCAATATTATCGGGCGAATAGACCGCTTTGGCCATCGTGCGAATGGCCAAAGGCTCCAATAATTTCAGGCGGTCGTTTTCGCGCGCGGCCTTCATCAGGCTGTTGAAAGAAGTGGCAATCTGTCTGGGCGTATCTACTTTCATGGGTACGCCCAATGCAGCCGCAAAACGGGCAAAATCGGCAATTTTTGTCAAATCGGGGAGGTCGTGTACGCGGTACACAAAAGGAATTTCCTGCTGCTCCCTGCCTTTCTGGTCTATAAACAGCGCCACTTCCTTATTGGCCAGCAACATGAAATCCTCAATCAGCAGGTGCGCTTCCTTGCGCTCCTTCACGTAGGCTTCCAACGGGGTGCCATCAGGAGCGAGGCGGAAGCGCACTTCCTCAGTTTCAAAGCCGATTGCACCCTCCTTTTCGCGGGCTTTGCGCATTTTTTGGGCCAATCGTTGCAGGACTTTGAGGCCTTTTTGCAAGTCGGGGTAAATATCTGAGGCTTTCAGGTCGTCGGAAGGTTTATTTTCCAACACTGTTTGTGCCTCTTCGTAGGTGAAGCGTTTGGCGCTGTGAATCACGGTTTTTCCAAACCAGCGCGACACAATTCGGTCTTTGGCATCGAATACAAAAACAGCAGAAAAAGTCAGGCGGTCTTCGTGGGGCACCAAAGAGCAGACATGGTTGGACAATTGTTCCGGCAACATCGGACACACACGATCTGCCAAATATACAGAGGTGCTGCGCTGATACGCTTCCTTGTCCAATTGCGAATCGGGCTTCAGATAGTGCGTCACGTCGGCAATGTGTACGCCTACTTCCACCTGTCCGTCCTCTAAGTATTGGATGCTGAGGGCATCATCGAAGTCTTTGGCATCTTCGGGGTCAATGGTGAACGTCAGGATAGAGCGAAAATCGCGGCGGCGCTCAATTTCCTGTGGAGAAATCTGAAAAGGAATGCGCCGGGCTTCCGCCTGGGCTTCCTCGCTGTGGGTCAGTTCAAAACCGGCATCAATCAGGATTTTTTTCATCTCAAAATCGCTCCCGCCCACTTTACCGAGGGTCTGGGTGACTTTGCCGATGGGAACCCGCCCTTTGCCTTCCTGCCAGTCTGTAATGCGTACCACTGCTTTATCGCCATCCCGTGCTTCTGCACAACCATCTAACGGAACATAAATGTCGGTGGGCATATTGGGATTGTCGGGCAACAGCAGCGCATATTTGGTGCCTTTGCGCAGCGTGCCGATAAAAAATTCATTGGCCCGCTCCAGCACCCGGATGACTTCGGCTTCGGGTTTGCGCGCCTGCCCGTCCCTTCTGTAGCCGGTCGGAAAGGTGATGGCTTCCACAGTGTCGCCGTGCAATGCCCCATTCAGGTATTTGGGCGCAATAAATACATCGCTTTCCAACAGCTCGCTCACTAAATACCCCGCGCCGGAGCGCGTCATGTCTATGCGGCCAGTGACCATTTTGCGCTTGCTGCCGGGGGAGGCTTTTTTATGGGTTTCGCGTTCGATGCGCCCTCGTTCCGGGCGCGGAAGTGCCTCCTCTGTGTTTTTTTCCGCTTTCTTGCGCGGGCGCACTGCGGTTTCAGTACCCGCTTCTCCGGCAATGACCGGGGGCGGATCGTCAGAGACAATGGTGATCTTGTGCAGCTGTACGCCGAACTTGCCGTCCGGGAAGGCCGCAGCCGATCCGGCCTGCTCCAGCTGGCGCAGGGCGTGTTCCACAGAATCTTTGTTGTTTTCTACCTGAATGTGATCAATAATCTGGCGGGCGGTAAAATGCTTCTTTGGATGGGCTAATAAAAAGCGCAAAACCTCAATCTGCAACTGTTGAGTGGTCAACTTCCGACCGCCTCCTTTTTTTTTCTTCATAAACTGATTTAAAAATTCCCCTTATTTGGGGGGACATTACCTGACTACTCGTGACGTTATATCTGCCATTTGGCTTTGACTTTTCCCGATACCGGCTTTGTCCTGTGCAAAGGTAACGGTTTTTTGTTACGGAGTACGTTATTTTGTCGCAGGGTGGACAAAAAATTAATAAAGTGGGTTGGGTGCGTATGCTTTGGGGAGGTGAAGCAAAGAGGGGCGTACGCAGTGGGCATAGAAAAGATATAAAGAAGCAATCGTCTCTCCCTTAATTGGGTTTCTGCGTTCTGTACCTTTTTACCACCGCTTCGTCTGGCTGTTCGCCTGTGTCAATGATCGCCCAGCCGATGGTGGGGCGCAGGGTACGGGTATCTGCATCCTGGCGTATGCCGAAGAAACCCGCTTTTAGCTCCATTTTGTGTAGGCTGCCATTGTTGTTGATGTTCAGGATTACTTCGCAAATGCCTGGCGGGATGTCTGCCAGGGTTACTTTGGTGCCGGTGTAATGCACCTGCAACTGTTTTTGATCGGTACACAATTCGTAGTGGCCTGTAGGCAAAGATTCAAAGCCGGATGTTTGTTTGATTGTTTTGTTTTCAGGCAGAACCGTGTATAAATCCGCCGTTTTCAGCCCAATCAGGGGGTTTTTCTTCCAAACCCCTTCTTTTTTGATGTAGGGGAAAAAGCGCACAATCCAACCTGTGAGGAAGGTCTCGCTTTGGGCACCGCAGCCAAAATCGTGCATATCCCGAACAATGTCCACCCAAAAATCGCGGTTGGCCTTTCCTTCAGCAGCAGCGGTAAATTCAGCGAGAATCGGAGCCAGGTCTTTCATCCACCAGCCTAAATCGTATTGAGCAAGTGCTGCGGCGCGTTGCTCCACCTGCCGCCAGTCTTCGGGCGTTCCTTCCACGATGATTTCGGGAATACCGCAGGCTATTTCGCCCCAGTAATCAAAATAGGATTTCATGGCATCCATCAATGCGATGTCGAAAGCAACGGCTGCATCGCTATCAGTGCCTGAAAAACGGCCTGCCACAGCATCGGCCACGGCGCGGGTGGTGTTCGCGGCGATGGAATCCTGGAATTGTCGGTATTTGCAAACCAACGTCAACGGAATTGCCCGAAGCCTGTTTTTTTCCAATTGGACCAGTCGCCGAAAAGCAGCGTTTTCTGGGTTGCCCAGTAATTTGGTCAACAATTTTGCGGAGGACCCTTTGAGGCGTATTTGGATGACGACGGAATTGGGTATCTGCTATTTTGATCCTAAAGAGAATCAAATACATCAGGTGCCAGGCTTCAGGGGCAATTGCCGTCATCTCACCATTGACACCAAAAACAGGGTGTGGTTTGGTGGCGACGAACCGGGTTTTTATGACCCCTCATCGGGCAAATTTCGGGGTTTTAAGGGTGAAAACGGTATGTATGACCCCGAACAACCGCTTTATGCCCGCCGCGATGGTTCGAATCAGAAACGGGCATAAAAATTGTTATAGAAGACAACGGTATCGGGCGGGAAAAGGCCCGGATATTAAAAAGCAAAAGCGTCAACCGTCAAAAACTGCCCGGAAGTACAGGTGGAGGCACAATTCACGGATTCTGCACAGGCTTTAGAATACCTGCGCAATAACCCGGAACCGGACTTGTTGTTTTTAGACGTGGAAATGCCCAAAATTAATGCCTTCGACCTGCTCAGTCACTTGTATCCATTCCGTTTCAGTGTTATTTTTACCACCGCCTACGACAAATATGCCGTGCGGGCCATCAAAATACACGCACAGGACTACCTGCTCAAACCCATAGATATAGAGGAATTAAAAACAGCTGTGCGCAAAATGACGCAACAGCGCTCAGGGATTTGGAAGATGCTTTGCCTAAAGCCTCTTTTTTCCGTATTCACCATTCTTATATCATCAACCTGCAGCACATTCGGCGTTATGTACGCGGCACTGGCGGCGAGGTGGTCATGGACAACAACCACTCACTGCCGGTGTCACGCAGCAAAAAAGATGCTTTTATCAGGGCTTTGGGAAGTATCGTATAAAGAGTGCTACTCATCCGAAAATAGCGCAAGACGCGCATTCGGAAAGAATAATTTAGGATTAAACGCAATTTTATACCCAAAAGTTTCATTTCTATTTGCAAAACAGCATTTCCTGATGTATAAATATTTATTTTTTTTGTATATTTTATTATTCCTTACCGCTTGCGGGGGCATCAAAACCGTCCCGTATGTGTGGTCGCCTGCTGCGGTACAGACCAATAAAACAGGCATTTCGGCGGGAGAGCGCTGGGAAAGAAACTATGGTCAATGCAGGCAATGGGAGTCTTATCTGCCAGACACCGCACATCCCGAATATATGCCGATGCGTTATTTGCGCCTCAATTTTCACATCATGGACAGTGCGGACAGCAGCCACAACTTTCGCGCTGCCGAGGCGCGTACGTTCCTGCGCCGACTGGTCGAGGTAGCCAATGCAGAATTAGACACCAATGTGCGCAACTGGCGCTCTCCGGCAGGCACTGCTGTTTTGCCCAAACGCTATCGCTATGTGATCAGCCCACAGCCCGTGCCGGGCGACGACGGTTTTTATTTTCATTATGATGATAAATCTTATCAATTGGTTTATATCGGAAAAAACCAAAATAACTACAGCAACCGGGAAATTAAAAAGTATGGCCTTGGCACAGACTCCATTATCAATATTTTTATTCAGGTACACCCCGACGACAGCCTGAAGTCCAAGACCTACAAAGTCAGCGATCAGGGCATTGCATTGGGAACGGCACTGAAAATGGCCAACCTGTACGAAAGCAAGGGGCCGCCGGAGCGTTTTGTCGGCTTGTTGACCCACGAAATCGGACATATCCTCGGCCTGCCACACGCCTGGATGGAAGATGGCTGCCCCGATACCGACAACCACTCCAATAGCTGTTGGACGTACTCCGATCAGGGGCCGTGCCGCGACAACGCTTCCAACAACGTGATGGACTACAATACCTACAAAATTGCCTATACCCCCTGTCAGATCGGGAACATCCATGCCGGTTTATCCGATGTGTCGCATCCGGCCCGCAGGTGCCTGCTGCCTGTATTCTGTAAACTAAATCTCGCCATGAATGTTACCATAAAAGATACGGTGATATGGGAGGGTGCGCGCGACTTGGAGGGAAACCTGACAGTGGCCCCGGGCGGTTTGCTCAAAGTAAATTGCCGCCTTTCGATGCCTCAGAGCGGGCGCATTGTGGTGGAGCCGGGGGGCGCATTGTGGTTGGAGGATTTGGCGGAAGTACACAATGCCTGTGGCAAAGCGTGGGAAGGGATTTTTGTGCAGCAAACACGCGATGGCAGACGCAAGGGGGCGGTCTATGTGTCGGAAAAAACGAAAATACGTCATTCGATTCATCAGCCTGTCCGGCCCCTGCCTTAGTAACAGGTGTCGGCTTTCCGGTCATTTTGTACATTTTATTCCGGCATTGCCTGACTGATTTTTAGGCCATGCCCGCTTTCAGTCATTTACGTTAAAACTTTAAGAAGTGTCCTCTGATTGTTTTCAACAGGAAGAAATAGAAGTTCTCAAATCTTTTGACGGGCAAACCCTGACCTATGTAGCCTACTATGTCTGGATGCACGCCGCCCAATCCGGGGAGGCAGGTCCCGGATTTTTACTTTGTTTAGAACTGATTTTTGAAGACCAAAATACCCTCCTGCTTACATCGGGCGAAAATTCCCTGGCGATTGCGGTCACTACGCCCGCTCAGTTTGTGCAATTGGCCGAAAAATTGCGACAAATCAATGGCAAACCGGTTGTGCAGCGCATTGCGGCGCTCCAACAGCCTTTGTGGCAGGCAGCCATCGGGCAGCCCTTGAAAAGCATTTTGCTGTCTCCCCACCCGGACCATGCTTATTATAGCAATGATGCCTTAGTGTTTGACTTCGGGTTTCAACGCATCTATTTGCACATCGGTGCAAAAGAAGGGTTGGAACTTGGCCGTTGCTGAACTTCAATATCCGATTCAGAAAGTCCGTTTTCTTTCCATTTAACAGCCTTAAAATTGCCACACAGGCAAATTATCACATTGCCACATTAGCAAATTAGCACATCTAAATACATGTTATTCAATTCCACTCTGGTTATTGTACCCGTAGATCGTACGTTGACCGCCGCACAAAAAGAGTTCAATCGCCTGACCAAAAAAATTGAAACCCTGCGCCTGCGCGTGCAGGAATTTCAAAAAGGCGGGTCGGAACTTCACCGACGCGCTCAAACAGAACTGCGTCCGTTGTTAGAAGAATACAACGGTCTGCGCGCCAGCCTGCTGCGGCTTTTTGATCGTCACATACGAACGGGGTCATTCACCGCCAACGAAAAGAAGAAATTGCGCTACATCATCTCTGATATGGCGTTCGACCTCATCACCAATGTAGGGATGGAGGAACTAAAGCCGATTTTTGATTTCCACAACGAACAGACTTTTGAAGAGGTAGAAGCCGATATGAGCGATGTCTCTTCCGAAATGTTGAAGAGTGCGGTGGAGGCCATGTTTGGCATCAAAGTGGATGCGGATGCAGACGTGAGTACGCCGGAAAAAATGCGGCATTATGTAGAGGAAAAAATGGCCCGGCAAGAAGCCCAACAACAGGAAGCGCGGGCCAAAAGGGAGGACGGCCCGAAAAAGCCGCTCACCCAAAAACAGTTGCTGGCCGAAGAAAAGCGTCGGGAAAAAGAGGCAAAACGCAAGGAAGAGGAGAAAAAAGTTACCAGGTCCGTCCGCGATGTGTACATGGATCTGGTAAAAGCCTTTCACCCCGATCGCACTCCCGATGAGGCCGAAAAAATACGCCATACGGCCATTATGAAGGAAATAACCGCCGCTTACGAAGAAAATGACCTGCTTCGCCTGCTCCAACTACAGATGGAATTTGAGCGCATAGATGCCGAACATTTAGGCACCTTAGCCGAGGATCGCCTTAAACTTTTCAACAAGGTGCTGCGCACCCAGGTGACCGAATTGGACAGCCAGTTGTGGGAATTAAAAAGTGATCTGGCCATGATGGCGCAAAAATCGCCCTACATGATTAACTCCGTAAAGCAGCTGGATTCGTGGCTGATGCATGATATTTACGCAGTCAAAAAGGGCGTACGTGAGATCAAAGACGAGCTGCGTCTTCTGGATCAACCAGTGACTTTGCGCAGGTGGCTGAAGTCATACAGAATACCAAAGGGGAAAGGTGCCGATTTGGAGGACCTGTTGGGCAGTATGGTTCGTCTTTGAAATCTTACTGCCCCTTATGTCTCCTCAACTCAAAACATGGGTGTGGCAATGGCATGCAGAAAGCAACTGGTTACCTTCTTATAGTTCCTTCCACCGCACAAAAGCTTCCATGGCCTCGTATTCCGCAAGCCCTAAGGAGCGATACAGGTGCGCTGTTTCGCGGTTGCGGTCTTCGGCGCGTTGCCAAAACTCGCGTGCATCGTCGCCCGGGAAAGGCGGCTGGTCTTTCTGACTTTGGTGCATAAAAATGGCCTGGCGCTTTTTGCGCAGCTCTACCGGGCTGAGCGGTACAGCCATTTCTATTTCGTGCAATGCCCATTCGTGCCAGGCCCCGCGATACAGCCACACCCAACAGTCGGACATCCAGGATTCGTGTTTCAACTGTCGGCAGGCTTCAAAAATGGCATCTAAACAAACCCGATGGGTGCCATGCGGATCGGCCAGGTCGCCCGCAGCAAATATCTGATGCGGCTTGATTTGTATCAGCAGGTGTTTGATGATTTCAATATCGTCGGCTCCCAAAGGCTTTTTGCGGTTGCGGCCCGTTTCATAAAAAGGCATATCCAAAAAGTGAATATGCGCGTCGTCTATGCCACAAAAGCGGGCACCGGCCCGCGCTTCGCCCCGGCGAATCAACCCCTTGATGTTGCGCAACACATCGGTGTCCGACTCTCCCGATTTTTTTGCATCCAAAAAATCCATTACCTCCTTCAATTGCTGATCGGTGGCTTCGGTAGAGAGGCCCTGGTGGTCGAGAAACTCCTTTTGAAATTCCGCATACCGTCGCGCATCATGGTCGTGTACCGCAATATTGCCCGAAGTCTGATAAGCCACATGTACATCGTGTCCCTGTTCCACCAAGCGCAGGAAGGTACCCCCCATCGAAATCACGTCGTCATCGGGGTGGGGACTGAAAATAATAGAGCGCTTTTTGGCCGGTTTGGCGCGCTCGGGCCGGTGCGAGTCGTCCACATTGGGCTTTCCGCCGGGCCACCCCGAGATCGTGTGTTGCAGGCGGTTGAAAATTTTAATGTTGAGCTGGTAAGCTCCTGCATATTCAATCATCAAATCGCCAAGACTGTGTTCGTTATAGTCTTCGTCGGTGAGTTTCAGAATGGGCTTATTGGTTTTTTGCGACAGCCACACCACTGCCTGACACACCAGCGCATCGGTCCAGTTGCAAATGCCCACCAACCACGGGGCTTTGTGCGAAGTCAACTCTTCGGCAGCACTTTTATCCAAAATGACCCGGACGTGCGGGTGTTTTTGCAAAAAAGACGCAGGCACCACCGGGGTAATCACCCCTTCCACCGCGTCGCGCAGGATGGCAGCTTTGTGGGTACCCCATACCAACAGATAAATTTGCCGCGCTTTCATGATGCTCCCGATGCCCATGGTCAGGGCACTGTGGGGTACCTCCTGCTCGCTGCCGAAATCCTTGACTGCATCGCGCCGCGTCAGCCCGTCTAAGCGCACCAAGCGGGTCATGGAATTTTCCCAGGCCCCCGGCTCATTGAATCCGATGTGGCCAGTGCGCCCGATGCCGAGGATTTGTATGTCTATGCCCCCGTACAGGTCAATCAGTTTTTCGTACTTTTCGCAATACGCACCCACACTTTCCATGGGCTGTGTTCCGTCCGGAATGTGGATGTTTTCTTTGGGAATATCCACATGGTCAAACAGGTATTCGTGCATGAAACGCCAGTAGCTTTGTTCCGCTTCGCGCTTCATGGGATAGTATTCGTCTAAGTTAAATGTAATGACATTTTGAAAACTCAGCCCCTCCTCCCGGTGCATCCGCACCAACTCGTCATACAGCTTGATGGGAGAAGAGCCGGTGGCCAGCCCCAGTACAATTTTCTCCCCCTCCTGCTGCTTCTGCCGAATGGCCAAAGCAATGGAGCGGGCCACATGTTTGGAGGCTTCGCCGGGATCATTCCATATCTTTACCGGCATTTTTTCTAAGGTTTTCAGTTGGTATTTCAAATGGCCGGAGATGCTTTTGGCTGCTATTTTCATAAGAAAAACAAAATGATTTAAATTTGGGCGCTAATGTAGTAGGTTCTTTTCAATGAATGCCTTACATTTGCAGCAAAAAAAGCAAAGAGGTAATAAAACTTCTTTTCGACACAGGTGTTTTCGTGTTTTCGATCACTCGTGGAAATTAATTCGTCTTATTTTAAATATAACTGTCTGCAAATTAACACATCCCCATATTATTACATTAACAAATTAATGCATTAATTATATGTTTCAATATTGGTTGAAAGATATGGTGGAGCGGCGCGCCTTCGGTGTCTGCCAACATTTGGGTGACCGCATGGGCATTGCGCCTGCGGAGGTACGCAAGTATTTTATTTATACTTCCTTCATTGCGATGGGTTCTCCCCTGATCCTGTACCTGATTGCTGCCTTTTGGATGAATATCCGCACGGCCCTGCGCAATGGGAAACGCACTGTGTGGTATTGAGCGGACGGCCTTCCGACACCCGGAACTTTTCGGGTTAAAAAAAAGTTTAAGAAAATGTTTGGCAGTTTAAAGCGAATGTATGTACCTTTGCGTCCGCTTTCAAAAGCATCACCCGGATAGGTGGGTGAGTGGCTGAAACCACCGGTTTGCTAAACCGACGTACGGTGTAAACCGTACCCCGGGTTCGAATCCCGGCCTATCCGCTCTTTTGAACAGGCATTTTCTCCAGAAATGCCTGTTTTTTTTCGGGATGTAGCGCAGTCCGGTAGCGCACCTGCTTTGGGAGCAGGGGGTCCCAGGTTCGAATCCTGGTATCCCGACCACTTACTAACCCAATTGCTTGATTTTCAGGTAGTTGGGTTTTTGGTTATGGGCTTGTTGGCCAGCTATTTGCCATGCCCCTGCTTTTCCCCCGTCCTTTCTCCTGCTTTTCTCTATGGCCGCGCTGCCTGACCTTTAGCGGCAACAGTCATCTATCCGCCACCTTCACCTGGATGCCCCCTACATGGGGTGCAGGTTTCCGGGCTTCCCTCCTATTCTTCCTTTTTTCTTTGTCCTGTTTGCTCTCCGCTGCCTGTTCCTCATCCGGTTGAGGGATGGTATGCGCGCTGCTCAGCCACCCTCCGTCCCCTTTTTCTCCTTCCCCAAGAGTCTGTTTTTGCGCCCCCAATCGGGCTTTTCACCAAGCATTTTTCCGGCTTCCGGCTCGCGCCTGAGCGGGCTTTTGGTCGCTCCATTTCTGAAAAAATAGCGTGCCTGTATAACTTTCTTTTTCATTTAGCATTTTTTTGCATTCTTTGGTCGAAAACATTTATTTTTTTTGAAGAAATTTTTGGTGGTAATTTTTTAATACAACGCCCTGTATATTAGGGTTTTATATTCTTTTTTAATCAAAATTTTTTGTGGTAATGTCAAAAATATGTCGGTTGACACGGGAGGGGCGACGGATGTATCTTTGCATCATCATTCTGAAAATTTTTCATTTAAGAGTGGTCAGAGGAAGCCGAAAATCTGGAATAGAGTAGGCTTAATAAAAAAAAATTTTTCAATGAAAAAGAGATTGTTAATTTTATCTTCCCTCATTTGCGTTTTTGGTGTTTCTTTTGCGCAAAACGTAATTAATTGCAACTTTTTCGCAGCCTCTAATGGCATTAAAATTACATTGGCAGATAACGGTAGTACTGTGAGTGCTACAGTAGAGCCTATGTCTACTAATATGTACACTTTATGGCCTCCCAAGGCTGGAGACAAGAGAACGCCCTTAACTTTACAAAATGCTACTCTTGAGAGTGGAGTGGCTGTAGGTCCCCAAGGGTCGGGTAACAAAGTTCAGGTATGGACGTTTAAAAAGGTCGATTTGTCAAAAGCGGTAGTACTTAGTTTATCAGGTCCTGGTACTGTGCCGAAAAATTGTACAGGAGCATCAGCGCAGATCACTCCAAATATCAAAACAACTGACATGTTGGAATGCAGTGCCTATGCTGCGTCAAATACGGTAAAGGTAGCTCTAACTGATAAAGGTGCAACTGTGGAAGCCGTGGTAACGACTGGCGCAAGTAATATGTATACTTTTTTCCCACCTAAAGTGGGTGATTCAAGACCTATATTAGCTTTAGAGAACGCAACCGTAACAAGTGGAACTGCTGTGGGGCCTCAAGGAGGGACTTCTCCCCAAGTGTGGATATTTACCAAAATAGATAAAGCTAAACCGGTGACATTAAAATTTACCAGCACTGGCCCATCTAATTGTGTGGGTAAATCAGCAACCGTAGGTTTAATACAATAAACCGTAGTAAAAGTCCCATATCCAATCAAAGTAAGCAAAGAACATTCGAACGAATTGTGTATCTTTGATAGGCAGGGGTGTATGGTGTCGTGACAATCTCTTTACCCCCAACGTATCCAGCGAGGATGGCTAATCGAATTGTTCTTTGTAGAATGACAGGCATACGTGGCTTTAATCACAACAAAGGAGACTTTTAGATAAAAGTAAACAACCGATAAACAGATTTTCTCATATCCCCGATTGCGCACAGGACGCAATCGGGGATTTTATCGTGTGCTCCCGATAACAGCGTATCTCTAATTCTTTATATACTGCCTTTTAAATAGGGTATAGAATACCATAAATATGTTGTTGTATATTTTTGGGATATTCAAAACAAGCGGGTTGGAATTGCCTACCACTTAGGAACACCTCAAAGGCAGGGAACGCCGGACAAAGGCTTTTTTAAAAATATGAGCCAGCGTCCACATGGGGCTGGAGGAGAAGTACATAATCCTACCTATTGCATATGCCAAAAAATAAAAATGTATAAACAATTTTATTTAAAAATATTACAAAAAGTATATTTTATTAATATGAATAAATTGCCAAAAATGGCGAAAATTAATTTTGCCTGTTTCCCCAAAAATACTACCTTTCGCCCCTTATGTTTGAGAGACCTGCTACATCCCCTTTCCCTGCCCGCGTTCTGCTATTGGCTATAGCAGTGTGTGCGGCATTGTTCTATTTATTATGGACGCGGGGCAGCCGTCGGGAAACGCCTGGCCCGGTTCCTGCAAATGCCGAAAACACCCTGTCCGCCGATTCTTCGGCAGACGAAAGGCGCAATAATGAAAATGAATCGGAGGAGAAAGAAAAGAAAGGAAACGGTTTAGATCCTGCCGAATGGTTTTATGTGGTTCGGGAGTATCCACACTTCAATACCGGTTTGAAGTCCTATCATGCCGGTATGGAGACTGCTCTGCGACAGCAGACTTCTTACGCCGGTCGGGGTGTGTGGCCGGGGTTCGCTGCCCCCTGGACTGTACAAGGGCCAGCCAATATAGGTGCGCGAGTGAATGTCGTGAAAGCCCATCCCACCGACCCCAATACCATTTTAGCGGGCTTTTCGGGCGGCGGATTGTGGAAAACGACCGATGGCGGAACATACTGGCAACCTGTTTTTGATACGCAATCGGCCCTGGCCATTGGCGACATCGTTTTTGACCCCAACAATCCGAATACCGTCTATGTTGGTACCGGAGACCCCAATATCAGCGGCTATCCTTTCATCGGAAACGGTCTTTGGAAAAGTACCGACGGGGGCAATACGTGGCAATACCTCGGCCTGAGGGAAACTCGCATTATATCAAAGATTATAGTCGAGCCGGGCAACTCTAATGTGCTGTATGTGGCCACCATGGGCCTGCCTTTCGAGCGCACCCCCGATCGGGGGCTGTATAAAACAACGGATGGTGGCAAAACCTGGAAAAAAATACTGTATATTTCTCCCGAAGCAGGTGTTGTAGATCTGGTGCAGGCACCCGGTCAACCACAAGTGCTGTACGCTGCCGTGTGGGATCGCATTCGCAATAATCGGGAAAGTCTGGTAGCAGGTAACAATGCCCGCATTTGGAAAACGGCGGATGGCGGTGCCACTTGGGTGTCGTTGGCCGACAGCCTGCCACAGGAACCCAAAAGCCGGATTGCCTTAGCCATAGATGCCATAGATGCCAATCACCTGCTGGCTTCCTACGTCAATACCAGTCTGGATTTCGATGGCATTTACGAAACCTTTGATAGCGGCGTTTCCTGGAAAAAAAATCCCGCGTCAGGTCTTGACCCGGGTTTTCAGGGCGGATTTGCATGGTACTTTGGCAAACTCTGCATCAATCCTTACAATTCTTTGGATATATGGATACTGGGGGTGATCACTTATCGTTCGCAAGACGGCGGTAAAACCTGGGCGAAAGTACCTGATGAACAGGTGCATGTAGATCACCACGATGTATATTTTTTGAGTGCCACCTCTTTTTTGTTGGCCACAGACGGCGGATTGTATCGGAGCAGCGATAATGCTGCTACCTGGACGAAAATTGAGCAGATACCTGCTACACAATTCTATCGGGTGGCCTATAATCCCTTCCAGCCTGCTCATTATTATGGAGGTGCACAGGATAATGGCACTGTTATGGGAAATACAGGCAGCCGGGAAAATTGGGAAAGAGTAGCCGGTGGTGACGGTTTTCAGGCGGTATTTCACCCTGTCAATTCCATGATCCAGTATTTTGAATACCAAAACGGGGGTATTTTGTGTTCGACCGATGGAGGGCAAACCTTGCTCGACGGTACTCAGGGCATAGAAAACGGAGATCGCCGCTCTTGGGACATGCCCTATTTTATGAGTGTGCACCAGCCCGACGAAATGTACACCGGCACCTATCGCGTTTATACTTCCAAGAGTCATCCGGCGCAGTGGACACCCATCAGCCCGGATTTGACAGATGGCATTGTTTTCTCTCCCCGTTTTCATGTCATCAGTACCATAGATGAAAGTCCGCTGGATCACCATTTGCTATATGTCGGCACTACAGACGGCAACGTGTGGCGGGGAGAGGCCGACGGTCAAAAGTGGGAGAAAATAACCGACGGACTTCCCGACCGCTATGTATCCTCGGTTAAAGCGTCTTTCAATGAACCGGATCGCGTTTTCGTGGCCTATACGGGCTACCGCGATAACGATTTTACACCCCGCCTCTATCGCTCAGAGGACCGGGGGAATACTTGGAAATCCATTTCCGGGGATTTACCCGATTTATCCATTAACGACATTCAGGTCATGCCGGGCCATCAGGATTCTTTGCTGTTTGTAGCCACCGACGGCGGCGTGTATGGTACATTAGACGGCGGCAAACACTGGGAGCGCCTCGGGAGGGGTATGCCGGTGGTGCCGATTTACGATCTGGACATACAACCCGCGCAGAAAACGTTAATAGCAGGTTCTCACGCACGCAGCATACTCTCTTTCCCTCTGGATTCGCTGCGCATTGGAGCAGATGTTTCTGTATTAGACATCCATGCGCTGAAGGTGCCCTCTTTAGTGGTATATCCTACTTTGGCTTCTGATCATATCAATCTGTCGCTCCTCAATCTTAACAGCAGGCAAACTGCCCAGATAGTTATCAGTAATTTAGCAGGGCAGGTTGTGTGGAGAGAAAGTGTGCGTGCTTTTCAACAACAACCTGTGGAAATTGATGTCCAAAGCTTACCTGCCGGTATTTATTTAGCAGCAGCCATGGTAGAGGGCAGGCGGGTAGGAGTCAAAAAATTTGTTGTGACACATCCATAGAGCAGAAAAAAATCTGACTTTTCCAAATGTTCGTATATTTGCAGTTGTCTTTTAATTCTTTATCAAAATCTCCCCCCTTTTTCTTCTCTACTCCTGTAAACATGCAAAAAATAGTTCTGTGGCTGTTCGCCTTTTTTCCCTGCTGCTCTTTGTGGAGCGCTGATTTTACCAGCATTCAGTCGGGCGACTGGAATACTCCCGGTACTTGGACGATCACGAGCGGCTCCGACGCAGACGGTATCCCCGATTCAGACGACAATGTCACGCTGGGTAACCTCAATGTGGGACTGTCTCAAACTGAAAGTTGTAATAACCTGATACATCCGGGCGGGGCTGTTCTGGCATTATCGTGCGCTGCCAATACATTGGAAGTATATGGCACGCTGACCTTTAATGCCCCCCCTGCCAGCCACAGTGTCATTACATCAAGTACGGCGAGCAGCGGTATCCGCTTCGCAGGCCCAGGACGCAGTCCACTCTTTAGTGGCGCTAACAACATCGGCGAAGGCTACAGTGTAGAGGTGGCCTGTAGCGGCACCTCCACACTGTCCAATACTATTGTGGGATTTGCCAACTTTACGGTATCCTCCGGTACGCTTAACGTAACGCAGGAGGTCCGACTTCCTCCGTCCGGGAGTGTATATGTGGCTGCCGGGGCGACCTTAAACTTAGGGGCTGTGCTGGGCCGCAACAATGCACCTGTGGTACTTGGGTCTTATTGCAATGCAATTACCATTGACGGCGTTTTGGAAATGACTTCCAGTACTATTAGTGCATGGACGATTACCATAAATGGCACTTTCCGGGTGAAGACCACAGGTGCCATCGTTTCCGATCCCAATACTTCAGAGTGGGTTTATGGGGGCGCTGCTGTTTTGGAGTACGCTGCCAGTGGCGAATGTCAAATGGGGGCTGAAATAGATCGCAATACATTCTCTTCTTCCAATAATCCCGTTATACCTGTTTTGAGGGTCAATAGAAGCGGGGGCGGTCAGGCCGTGCAAACCAATTCCAAAATACCGCGCGTTCAAAACTTAGACTTTGTAAGTGGCAAAGTAAGATGTAACGGCACCCCTGTGGTTATTGTGGCAGGAGGAAGTGCCACCGGTTCCAACAGCAACAATTACGTAATTACTTCCTCCACTTTTGCGGGACTGCGACGCGAGGGAATGGGGAGTGGTGATTTCCCAATAGGCACATCTTCCCTGTATCTGCCGATCACGGCTTTTAATAATGGCGGTGTGACTGACATTTTCACTGCACATGTAACTGCATCTACCCCTCCGTGTGTGGCAGCCGCCCATTCGGTAACAGCTACCTGGGACATTGTAGAGACCACTACCGGAGGTTCTAATGTTGCGCTCTCTTTCGATTATGCCAATGCCGCCACAGGGGCAAATTACAATGCCAATGCGGCTAAGATTGTGCATTGTAGTGGCAGTACCATTGATTATGCGAATGGCAGTGTAGCGGGTACGGTGGCTACGGGAAGTGGATTTACCGTATTCTCGCCTTTTGGCATTTCCAGCGACCCGGCACTGCCTCTGGAACTGTTGTCTTTTTCAGGCAATATAGCAGGACCTGCAAATATCATTGAGTGGGAAACCATAACTGAAAAAAATGTACAATGGCATGTGATTGAACGCTCTGCCGACGGTATCCACTGGACAGCAGCCTACAAAACACCTGCCGTCAACAGTAGCCACATTCACAGTTATACATGGACAGACTTTGCTCCTTTCAGACAAACCTATTATCGGCTGCACAGTATAGAAATGAACGGTGCGGAACAAGTCGGACGGACGCTGTCTTTAAGCCGTTCGGGGGAGGGCTTGGAGATCAGCCGGGTGTATCCCCTGCCTGTTTCCGATATGCTCCATGTGCAATTTCATGATGACACGGAAGAAATTTTACAGATGCGAATGGCCGACATGCAAGGACGTATTGTTTTGGATAAAGCAATAGAAACCTTACGTGGGACACAGATCACAGATGTGGATATAGCACATTTGCCTGCCGGGTTGTACAGTCTAAGTTTTCAGGGCAAAACGGGCATCAGGACGGCAGTTAAGTTCGTGAAACAGTAGTATTTCTTGTTTTTTGCCATATTGACTGTTTTATAACACCATGCGTAGTGACAGAAGCGCCCGTTTGATTCTTTTATTTTTTTTATTTTTGTTGTGGTTCAATTATCCGATACTAAGCATTTTTGACCGGCAGGAATTGTGGGGGGGGCTTCCATCCCTGTACCTCTATCTGTTTCTGACGTGGTTGCTTTTCATTGTTTCTATTGTACGCATTGTACAATCAGGAGGTAAAAAAAGAATAGGCTAATTTGGAAGTTCCTATCGACACATTAGGCTTTACCGAAACGGTGGCCCACAGTGGGGCAGGTATGCAGCGGCTCTTTGAAGAAAAACAGGTGGGTTTGCGCTTTCAAATAGCCGAAGGGGTGCTGCCAGCCGTGGTGCAGGGGGATGAGGATTGGCTGGCCCAGGCAGTAATCAATTTACTCTCTAACGCATTGAAATTTTGTGCTTCGCCAAATGGAATTGTTTCAGTACATTTGCAGCGTCAGGGCCACTACTATCGAGGATATGAGTGGCCTTGATGAAATAAAGGCCGCACTCCTCTAAAAATCCCTTACTTCCCGCTCGAAATTCCTCACTCAAAACTCATCGCTCATCACACTCACTATGACACTGCACATTAAAACCCTTGACCAGTATCATCAGGAATATGACCGTTCTGTAGCCGACCCGGAAGCCTTCTGGGCAGAACAGGCTGCCACATTTCAATGGCGTACGCCCTGGAAAGAAGTATTGCGTTGGAATTTCAAAGAGCCGGACATCAAATGGTTTGTCGGCGGGCAGCTCAACATTACCGAAAACGCATTGGATCGCCATTTGGAAAAACGCGGCGACCAAACTGCCATTTTGTGGGAGCCCAACCACCCGGATACCCCCGGACGTTCACTGACCTATAGGGAGTTGTACGGCGAAGTATGTCAATTAGCCAATGCTCTGAAGGCCCAGGGAATCGGCAAAGGCGATCGCATTTGTATTTACATGCCTATGACTCCCGAATTAGCCATTGCGGTACTCGCCTGTGTCCGCATCGGGGCCATTCATTCGGTGGTATTTGCCGGCTTTTCGGCCATCTCTGTGGCCGACCGCATCAAAGATTCCCGGTGCTGCGCGGTGCTGACCAGCGATTACAATGCACGCGGGGCCAAGAATATTCCCGTAAAGGCCGTCGTGGATGAGGCACTCAGTTTAGGGTGCGATTCAGTAAAAAAGGTGATTGTACATCAGCACACTGGCGATCACGTAAAATGGACAGAGGGCCGCGACCTGTGGTGGCACGAGGTTACAGCCGGTCAGAGCAAAGAATGCCCCGCCGAACTAATGGATTCCGAAGACCCGCTCTTCATTCTCTACACTTCCGGTTCTACGGGGAAGCCCAAAGGGGTGGTACATACCCACGGCGGATATATGATTTATACAGAATTTACTTTCCGCAATGTGTTCCAATATGGCGAAGGGGATATTTACTGGTGTACAGCGGATATTGGTTGGATTACAGGCCACTCTTATATTGTATACGGCCCGTTGTTGGCAGGAGCCACCAGCATCATGTTTGAAGGGGTACCCACTTTCCCCGATGCAGGCCGTTTCTGGGATGTGATTGAGAAGCACCAAGTCAATATCTTTTACACAGCACCCACAGCCATTCGCGCATTGATGGCCGCCGGCGACGAGTGGGTCAACAACCGCAATTTGAGCAGCCTGCGGGTATTGGGTACAGTGGGGGAGCCGATCAACGAAGAAGCCTGGAACTGGTACAACAAGAAAATCGGCAAAGGCAAATGTCCCATTGTAGATACGTGGTGGCAGACGGAAACCGGAGGCATCATGATTAGCCCGCTGGCAGGCATCACGCCCACCAAGCCCTGCTTTGCCACCCTGCCCATGCCGGGCGTGCAGCCCATTCTGGTAGATGCCTCCGGTAAAGAAATTCCGGGGAACGACGTAGAGGGCATGTTGTGTATCAAATTTCCCTGGCCAAGCATCCTTCGCACCACCTGGGGCGACCACGACCGCTGTCGTAGCAACTACTTTGCTACTTTCCGCGACCTGTATTTCACGGGTGACGGCGCACGGCGCGATGCGGATGGCTACTATCGCATTATTGGCCGGGTGGACGATGTAATCAATGTAAGCGGACACCGCATTGGCACTGCCGAAGTAGAAGATGCCATCAACAAAACCCCGGGCGTGGTGGAAAGTGCTGTAGTGGGATATCCACACGACATCAAAGGGCAGGGCATCTACGCCTATGTCATTTCGGACGGCCCGGTCGCCGATGATGCGGCCTTCCGAAAATTAGTGTCGGATACCGTTTCCCGGGAAATCGGCCCTATTGCGAAGCCGGACAAAATTCAGATCGTTCCGGGCTTGCCCAAAACCCGCTCCGGCAAAATCATGCGGCGCATTTTGCGCAAAATCGCAGAAGGGGAAACCTCCAATCTGGGCGATATTTCCACTTTGTTGAACCCGGAGGTAGTGGAAGACATCAAAACAGGGGCGGGCGGTTAATCGCTTTTTTTAGTCTTCTTTCCAGATGGCGCCAAACTGCTCTACCAGAATGTCATCGGTTTCGTCGGCTTTATCAAATAAGCGGCGGAGCATGGCCCTGCCGGTTTCTTGATTTAGATAGCGATCATAAATCAGCAGGGAAAGCACAATGTCCTGCTCGTGTACGCTGAAAGCAAGGGCTTCGTTGATGTAATTTTGGCGGAGCAAATACTCGTACAGCGGCTTGATATTTTCTTTGGGCAGCTGACACAATACAGCATCTGCCGAAATAAGGCCGCTTTTGTCGTGATAGGTGATGCTGATTGTAGCGCTGCCATTTTTAATCTCCCACGCGCAGGGGCCGCAACGGCTCAGGGCTACATCGTGGCCGATTTCGCTGATAAGATGTTCAATGGTTTTAGCCACACCGGAGGGCAAAAAAGGCTCTACGTTGGAAGGTAACTCCACCTCATTGCCGCAATAGGTACAATTTTTATTTTCAACCGTCGCTTCCGTGACGATGTTCTGGCAGGCGGTACAGCGGCACGCATTGTCGGTGTTAAGTTTTACAAAATCTTCCAGAGCGTCGTGCAAAAAACGCACTGGCAACGAAAAGCCCGTATTATCGCCGTTCTGAATCACAAAAGTATTAATGCCGATAATCTCTCCGTTGTGGTTAACCAAAGGCCCGCCACTGTTGCCCGGATTGAGAGCAGCATCAATGTGCAGGTAAGGTACCCCGTTGAGTACTTCTGAATGGTTGGACACAATACCCAACTTCACAGAGAATTTGAGCCCAAATGGGTGACCGATGGCCGTAATGGGGTCTCCGGCTTTGGCCTGATAGTGTTTTGGCCCCAGCGAGACGGTAGGCAAATCGCTGTTCTTAGGAGGAGATAAAAAAGCAAGATCGTAGCGTTCATCGGTGTACCGCACCGATACCAGCTGTTTCGCAAATTTCGCCCCTTCTATTACTACCTCCCGGCTTCCTTCAATCACGTGCTGATTGGTCACAATAAGATCAAATACACGCAGATACACCCCTGTACCCGTACTGGAAGGAGTCGCTATTTGGACAATAACGTCCCGATATAGATCAATAAATTCACTCATTCTGCGAGGCGAAGGTCTAAGTCTTTTATCATCAAAAGATAGGAGCGTGCAAATAATACCGGCGACGCATATTCTAAGCGATTGCCGTCGGGCTTAAAGGCCGGATATTGAACCCGGTATTTATTCTTAATTGCTTTAATAGCTTCTATAATATTGTTTTTGTCCAACCTGCCCGATTCAGGATTTGCCAACGTTTCTTTAAAACCCAGTTGCTGGAAAAAATGCGGCTCTAAGCAGCGATACAGCAGATGAAAAAGCGCACGGTCGGGTTGTGGTGGCGAGTAGTGAAATAAGCCAAAACCCGTGATATACATGGGTACGGCCAATGCCAATGCCTCGTGATTGTGCTGAAGGGGCCAATTCATATTAGATATTTCTCCTTCAATCAGACTACAAACCGTTTGGTGATTGACTGCGGGACTTACTCCAAAGGTGGACTGGGTGCGGTACATTTCCCGAAAAAAGTCCTCCTTTGGGCGATCTGCGAGGTTTTTGAATTCGCGTCGAATTTGCAAAATTTTAATTTGGGGAGTAAGGTCGCTTTGGGTGAAGTAAATTTTATAGATCTTTTCCAAAGCATCCATCATAAAGCCCTCCGGCTTAATCAGATAATCTAACTTAAAAGCCAGCGACAGCAACAGATAAGCATAAGTACCGGGGAAACGGTTGGTGTCCGGGTCATTTTTGTCCATCAGGTCGAAAACCTGCTGTATTTCAGAGCGTATATAGGCGTATTTAATTTCCTTCTCTGCTATAGGAATATTATCGAAATCGTGGTGTTCTGCCGGCCTGAGGGTCTTAAAACGCTCCAGCAAAAGGTCGTCTTTCTTGTCGGCTTGTATGGACAGTTCGCGCAGGGCGTGTTGCAATTTCAGGGGAGAGGCATCTACTCCTTGCGAATCAAAAATAATAGTCAGACAATTGTCGGGAGAAAGTGCAAAACGACTAAACTTTAGGTGAAAATTAGCCTCCATCAGCATCCGCAAAAAACCTACATTCAGGTCATTGACCCGCGCCACCCGGCTTTCCGCTTTCACCAAATCGTGGGAGGCAACTCCCAAAATTCGTTGCGACCCCTGCCAGAATTGAAAATGTACGCCGTCTTCTTTTCTCTCCCACTGTACGTTATTGTGGTGTTCGTCTTTCAGATATTGGAAAAACTGGTCAAAAGCAGACAGGCGCTCTCCTTTTTCAAACAACTCCAAAGAGCGATCTAAGGCCGCAGTTTGTGCGTCGGACTTATAGGCATCCGTGTAACGACCAAAAAGAATATCGGGCGATGTGGAGCGGCTACCAGAAAAACCAGAAAACAGACTTTGAAGCCAATTCATACGATAACAGACAGGGTAGGGGGGCAAAATTATTACTTTTTCTCAATCCATGGGATAATTCTCAGGATTTTATCATCAAGAGCAAAAGGCCAGGAATTACAGCCTACTGGAACAGCGACTCCACAAAGGCCCGCTTATTAAAAATTTGCAGCTTGTCTATAGATTCACCCACGCCGATATAGCGGATCGGAATTTTGAATTGATCGCTGATGCCTAACACCACCCCTCCTTTGGCAGTGCCGTCCAATTTCGTCAGGGCCAGAGCAGTAACCGGAGCCACCTCGGTGAATTGTTTAGCCTGCTCCAGGGCATTTTGCCCGGTGGAGGCATCCAGCACCAACAGCACATCGTGGGGAGCGCCCGGCAGGCTTTTTTCCACCGACCTGCGAATTTTGCCCAATTCCTGCATCAGGCTGGTTTTGGTATGTAATCGGCCAGCCGTGTCTATGATTACCACATCGCATTGATTATCAAGGGCATAGCGCACACTTTCGTAGGCCACTGCCGCCGGATCGGTATTCATGCCCTTGGCAAAAAACGCACAGCCCACCCTTTCTGCCCAGATATTGAGCTGCGTAACTGCACCGGCGCGAAAGGTATCGGCGGCTCCCAGCACCACCTTATAACCCTTTTGTTTATACTGATAAGCCAGTTTGCCAATGGTAGTAGTTTTCCCCACGCCATTTACCCCTACCACCAACAAAACATAGGGCTGTTTGTCCGCAGGGATTTCGTAGTCCTCTAAGTCTTCCGTTTTGTTTTCGGTCAGCAGCTGCACAATCTCATCCCGCAGGATGTGGTTCAACTCTGCCGTGTTCATGTACTTATCGCGGGCCACCCGGGCTTCTATGCGGTCTATGATTTTGACAGCGGTGTCCAAACCCACATCGCTCGATATGAGGATATGCTCCACTTCGTCCAGTACCTCCACATCCACAGTACCCTTGCCCGCCACTGCGCGGGTCAACTGATTGAATATGCCTTCCTTTGTTTTTTCCAGCCCCTTATCCAAGTCCTCTTTCTTTTCTTTGCTGAAAAACTTGTCGAAAAATCCCATTGGTAAAATTGAAAGTTGAAAATTAAAAAACAATCTGCGCTCACATTACACATCTCACATCATACATCTCACATCTCATCCCATCCTCGATCGCTTCACCATCCACGTCTGGAGTATCTGGTGAAAACCTCTGTTGATATCTGCTTCCACAAAGTCAATCTTGAATTGCAGACAACGCATTTTGAGGTTTTGGGTAAATTCCTGCACCTGTTTTGTATAATATTCTTTTACCTGATTGGGTTGCAGGCGCACTTCCTCGCCACTTTCCATATCTATAAATAAATAGGGGCGGTTTTCAAATTCAAAATCCAATTCCCGGCTTTTATCGGTCACATGGAAAAGAATCACCTCGTGCTTGTTATAGCGCAGGTGTTGCAGGGCCGAGAAAATGGCTTCTGCCTGCTCGCCCCGTTCCATCACGTCGGTGAAGATCACCACCAACGAACGCCGGTGAATGGCTTCCGCCACGTGGTGCAGACTTTGGGCAAGGTCGGTGGTGCGCTTCAGCTGGGGATTTTCGATGCGATCCACCAGATGAGATAAAAGCAGGCGATAATGAACAGTGCTGGACTTGCAATTGGTAGATACGCGCACTTCGTCGTCGAAAAGCGTCAGACCAAAGGCATCACGTTGGCGGCGCAAGGCATTCATCAGCACGGCCGCCGATTGAGCAGAAAAACAAAACTTGTTCTTGTATTTTGTATTTTCCGGTTTTTTCTCGTCCCAGGGGTAGTACATAGTCGAGGAGGCATCTATCACAATCTGACACCTTAAATTGGTCTCCTCTTCAAATTTTTTGGTGAACAGCTTATCTGTTCTTCCATATACTTTCCAGTCAATATTGCGCGTACTCTCTCCCAGATTATATAAGCGGTGTTCAGCAAATTCTACGGAAAAACCGTGAAACGGACTGCGGTGCAAACCGACAATGAAACCCTCCACTACCTGCTGTGCCAACATCTCCAGATTGCTGCCCAACGAGCGAATATCATGGCTTTCTAAAACTTTCATGGGCGCAAAAATACAACGAACATTTGATACGAGGGCTTTTTAGTTCCGAAATTAATTTCTTATGACTTGCCTTGCAGTGTATTCGTCTATAAAATTCTCTCAATCCATCCATTGACCTGCCTGCGTTTGCGCGGCTGCTTAAACGCGTAGATGTGCAGCAAAGGCCATTAAAAGGGCTAAAAGGCGCACTGCAAAAAGGGGAAATTACGCCATTCCTTCATTTTTCTTACTTGTCTCCTTTGAATATTCCTAATTCTTTCATGTATCCTTTGATGATTTGTTTGACCTGGAAAGAAAATTCTTTTTCCAAAATCCAAAATCCGTACGGTTTTTCTTTTAAAAGTACCTCTTTTACAGACTGACCGTTGTATTTTCCAAAATTAAATACCACAGTCCCGTCTGTTTGCACCTTTAATTTTTGGGTCGCATCCAAAAAAGAATAATCGTTGGTGAAATCGTGCAGCACCTGCATGTCATTCCTGATGGGAGCAGTCAGCAGGCTGCCGTCTTCGCTCACCACATCCTGCCCTTCATACCGCTTCAATTGTCCTTTAAAAACGGCCAGCGTGGCCCGTACATCGGCCAGCGCATCGTGGGCATCTTCCAGTTCCTGCTGACAATACAGCCGGTAGGCCGCTTTCAAATTGCGCGGCTCCATTTTGTAAAAAATGCGCTGCACATCTATAAGTCGGCGTTTGCTTACATCAAATTCCATGCCTACCCGCGCAAATTCTTCCATCAGCATCGGAATATCAAAGCGATTGGAATTATAGCCCGCGAGATCGGCATCCCCGATGAAGTCCCACAGCTTCTGCGCTACCTGCTGAAAGACCGGCTTGTTGGCCAAGTCTTTAGGTGTGATGCCGTGGATTGCCATGGCCTCTTCCGAAATGGGAATACCGGGATTGATCAACAGACTCAACTCCGAAGGCTCCCCGCCTTTTTTTGGCAGCTTCACCAAAGCAATTTGAAGAATGCGATCCCGGATGACGTTCAATCCGGTAGTTTCCACATCGAAAAAAACAAGGTCACGGGTAAGATTCAAGACGATGTCTGACATAAGGGCGCAAAGGTACGGCTTATATTACAAAAACAACATCTTTTTTATGATCTCCTCTCTCCTCACTTCCTAATACGTTTCCTCTTTGGCCACATATCCCGCTTTGGCCTGCCATAAAACATCGTGGTTCAGCATGCGGGTGCGCATGACAGCCCCAAAGACTGACAGGCGGTCGTACGATTCGGCTCGTACCCGCACCCCCCGGTCGAAGCGATAGTCTTTAAGGACGGGATAGAGGTCGGCTACTTCCTTCGGCACATCTGGCAGTCGGTGTACCAGCGTTCCGGCAGGCTCCGTGAAGGCCTCCCATTGATAGCGCGTACTGCCTGCCCGGACACGGGTGAGGGCCAGCGCATCAAATCCGGGCGTACAGATAACGCCCACAGCACGCCCGTCGGCAAGAACAGTGGATGAAGTGGAAAAAGTGGGGGCCTGCACCACCGCCGGCAGGCGGTCGTGGAAGCGGTCATAATAGAGGGTGTAGGACACGCCAATGGGCCGACTGCTTTCTAAGTGCAGACGATAGCCTTTGTTATAGGGGAGGGGAGTAGGGACAGCCGGATCGCCCGAATTTGGTTCAAAAATATCCAATCGGTCGAATGTGGGAACAAACCCACCGGGGGCGCGGAGGAGATCGCCAATAGGAACAAACCGACGCGCTGCTGTGTCTATCACGCCCTCAGCTTTGTAGGCCCAGGAGGCAGGAAAAGGCAACTGCACTTTAATGGGTTTGGCAATGATGGGCGGCATCAGTTTGGATTGTAATGTGGTGACTAAAGCAGGCCCTTCCACGCGCTCCAAGTAAATAAAGCGCCATACAGGATCGCCATCCAGCAAAGCCCGTATCCACATCTGTCCGCTGTGCAGGGTCAGATATTCGCCGGTGAAATTGTTGGAAGCCTTCGGTTGCATAAAAGTCAGGCCGTCGGGTACGATTACGGAATCTACCCGGGAAACATCCGCAAAAGTAACCCGAAAAAGAACAGGGCGCTGAAAGCCTAAGTTGCGCAAGGCCACTACTTCGTTGTGGGGAATGCGGCTGTAGGTAGTCAGCTCCACACTGGTATCCCGCACATTGGAGCCGGAGACTTCGTTGCTTGTGATTTTAAGCACCGTACAATCGAACACATCCCTTTCGGAAGAGCCGGGTACCCGGATTTGTGCCGTATCCTGATCCGGCAGCCACCTGAAGACCTTCACCCTGCCGTCCTGATCCGTCAGAAAAATCCCTGTACGGGCTTCTATGGAGGAGAACGCGTTGTAGGCAGTCAGGATATAGTTTTTCTCTGCTGCCGGAACCACAACCGGTTCTTTTTCGCAGGAAACTACAAAGACAACGAAAAGAGAAAAGAGTAGTAATCGCATTTTCAGAAAAATCAGTATGTAATGCAAAATGGAATGAATGAAAAACAGAAAGACGGTGCATAAAATGTGCCATAAATGCTGCCTTGCCCATGGGTGTACCCTTCTGAAAGTTGAAATCGGCCGCCCTCATTTATAACTCCTGCTTCTGTATAAGAAATTTATAACTTTTTTTTGATTTGTTTAAACAATCTTATGAACAGTCTGTTTATCTTTGCATTCTAATTCTAACTTAGATTCAATCTAAATATTAATAATGGAAAAAAAACGGCTCATATATTTGGACAACAATGCCACTACTCCCTGCGACCCGCGTGTGGTGGAGGCTATGTTGCCCTATTTTTATGAAAAGCACGGCAACGCCGCCAGCAGAAGTCACCAGTTTGGTTGGGAAGCAGAAGACGCTGTGGACTATGCCCGCGAGCAAATTGCTGCCCTGATCGGTGCCGAAGACAAGGAAATTATCTTCACCTCCGGAGCCACGGAGGCCAACAACCTTGCTTTAAAAGGCGTGTACGAAATGTACGCCAAAAAGGGCAACCATATTATAACGGCAGAAACGGAGCATAAGTGTATTTTGGATACCTGCAAACATTTGGAAAAGCACGGGGCCGAAGTTACTTATCTCAAAGTGAAAGAAGATGGCCGCATTGACCTGCGGGATTTGGAAGCCGCCATTCGCCCCGGCACCATTTTGGTTTCGCTGATGTGGGCCAATAACGAGACCGGCGTGCTACAGCCCATGCGCGAAATTGCCGCCATTTGCGAAAAGCACGGGATATTGTTCCACAGCGATGCCACACAGGCAGTCGGCAAAATTCCGGTTAATCCGCGCGAAGTGGGCATTCACCTGATGTCTTTCACCGCCCACAAGATGTATGGCCCGAAAGGGGTGGGTGCGTTGTATGTAAGCCGCAAAAATCCGCGTGTCAAAGTAACTGCCCAAATGGATGGTGGCGGCCATGAGCGCGGTATGCGTTCCGGTACCCTTAACGTACCCGGTATTGTCGGTTTCGGCAAGGCCGCTGAAATTGCCCGCCAGGAAATGCACCAGGATGCGGCCCGGTTGAGCCGCCTCCGCGATCACCTCGAAGCCCGCCTGACCACTTTGGAGGAAACCAAAGTCAATGGCAATATTGAACACCGGATGCCCCACGTGTCCAATATTTCATTCAAGCATGTGGAAGGGGAAGGGCTGATGATGACATTCAATCAGAATGTGGCCGTTTCTTCCGGTTCAGCCTGCACTTCTGCCTCTTTGGAGCCTTCTTATGTGTTAGTGGGCATGGGCTTGGGCGACGATCTGGCCCACTCTTCCATTCGTTTCTCACTCGGTCGTTTCACCACCGAAGAAGAAGTGGATCAGGCCATCGAATTAGTAGCAACCGGCGTGAACCACATGCGCGACCTCAGCCCCATCTGGGAAATGTATAAGGATGGCGTTGACCTCACCAAAATTGAATGGGCTGCGCACTAAGCGCCTCATTCAAAACACATCATCTGTTTTTTTAAAATCCATCATTAAAATAAAATGGCATACAGCGATAAAGTTCTCGATCATTTTAAAAATCCCCGCAACGTTGGTTCCCTCAACAAAGATGCCCGCAATGTAGGCACTGGCTTAGTAGGGGCACCCGAATGTGGCGACGTTATGCGTTTGCAAATCGAAGTAGATGAAATCAGCGGTGTAATCCGCGATGCCAAGTTCAAAACCTTTGGCTGCGGTTCCGCCATTGCCTCTTCTTCGCTGGCTACCGAGTGGCTCAAAGGCAAAAGCCTCGATGAGGCGATGGGCATAGACAACATGGATATTGTGGAAGAACTTGCCCTGCCGCCTGTTAAAATCCACTGTTCCGTGCTGGCAGAAGATGCCATCAAGGCCGCCATTAAGGACTATCAGGTGAAAAACGGCATTGTGGCGGAAACTGCCGTTGCTGCACATTAAAACCTGCCTATTTTACCTGTTTCGCACTCGGTCATTCACATCTTAGTTTATTTAAAACCGTGATCTTCGTAGCAGAAAGCGCAAAACAGAAAATATCGGAAATTCGCACGACCGGCAAAATTGCGCCGGACTATTTCGTGCGGGTCAGCGTCGTGTCCGGCGGCTGTTCGGGCCTCTCTTATAAGATGGATTTCGACAACCAGAGCAAGCCCAACGACCAGGTTTTTGAGGACAACGGCATAAAAGTCGTGACCGACCTGAAAAGCTTCCTGTATTTATTCAATACAACCTTAGAATTTTCCGGCGGCTTGGAGGGCAAAGGTTTTGTCTTCAGCAATCCCAATGCGTCCCGCACCTGCGGCTGCGGGGAAAGTTTCGCCGTGTAATAACCGGGTTTTTCATTTATTGGTGCTTCGTAGTGTCCTGTGCATTGCGAAGCAGCATTTGTTTTAGCAGGTCATCATATTTTCGTCTGCGAAACCCAAAAAATGACGATTTTTTACCACTAAACCCATCTGAATTGTCGAGACTTTTGCGCGGTTTAACAATATTCACACAACAAAAGTCTCTTTTAAAGATGGAAAGACGTCATTTTCTTCAGGCAGCCAGCCTTTTTGCGCCCCTTAGCATGTTGCCGGAATGGGCCACCGCCGCATCGCCCGCCGCAGCTGGTAAAGGGCCTTTATCCGAACCAATAAAACCGCTTTACCTGCCCCCATTGCCGCCTTTGGCGCATAATGGCACCATGAACATCCGCACCTGGGTGCGCTCTTCAATGACAGGGGGGGTCTATTCAAGTGTTGAATGCGTGGTTGCCCCAAAAGTAATGGGGCCGCCGCCGCATTTTCACAAGGAATTGGACGAATTAATGTTTGTATTAGAAGGCACTGCAAGCGTCATTGTAGATGGTAAAGAGGTGCAGGTAGAAGCAGGGGGCTGGCATTTGCGCCCCAGAATGTTGACGCACACTTTTTGGAATGCAACAGATAAGCCTTTGCGTTTTGTGGACATGTATTTCAATCAACCCTTTGAAGAATTTCTGGAGCAAATATTTTTTGAATTGACTCCTGAAAAAGGGTATGAATACGGCTCGGAAAAACGAGAAATGGCGCACAACAAACTGAATGAAAAATTTGGGTTGGTCTATGCCGCTACCTGCGGTGTCGAACGCCAGGAAATTATGAATAAATACGAATTGAAATAACGCATGTTATTGAAAGATTTTTTGCCCGGTCATGGTTTGTCAGAATTTGTAAGGTGCTATCGGATTGTTCGTTTTCAATTTGAAAAAAATCAAACAATACCGGCCAAACCCTATACGCCCCGACCCGAAAATTGCCTGGCATTCTATCCTTACGACACCGAAAGGGTGCTAAATGCCAACAACGGGACACAAGTACAGCATGTGCCTGTAGCCCTAGTAGGGCAGCATTTGGGCGTGACTCATCGGTTTATCGGGCATGACTTCTTAGTCGTTCAAATCATTTTTCAACCCGGGGCATTGTATCGTTTGACGGGTATTTCGCTGATGGAATTGAATAATGCCTATTTACCGGCAGATGCTGTATTTAAACATAATATTCATCTTATAAACGAGCAACTTTTTCATGCCCGGGATTACGTATCCATGATCCGGATTGTCCATCAATTTGTACTTGATCTGATGAAAAGAACGCCCAAAGACCCACACCCTATTGATGCCGTGTGCCAAAAAATGCTTAAAGCAAATGCCGTCGGTTCTTTAGACAGATTGGCGCGTGCTTCTTGTTTGAGCGTCAAACAATTTGAGCGTAATTTCAAAGACCGGACCGGAGTGAATCCTAAAGTTTTTGGTCGCCTGATTCGATTCGACAATGCTTTTCGCACCCGCAATGCCCACCCGCAGTGGAATTGGCAGCGCATTGCTTTTGATTGCAATTACTACGATTACCAACATTTGGTGCGCGATTACAAGGAGTTTACTGGTTTTTTGCCAACGACTTTTCACGCACTGGGTTCTCCCGAAGAGACATTAGGGATGGCTGAACAGTTTTACCAGACAGAAAAGACGCGTTTTGCCGAGGGGTAGCGGCGATTCAACAGAAAACCGGACAACAGCGTACCGTACCCTGTGTCCCTACGCGAAGCTGTCTGATAAACTTTGGAAGATACAGATTTGGGACTTTTTTGTTTTTATTTGCATCGCTCTAATATACCCCGGGTAAGCGCTTCAAACTCTTCGTAACTTTTTTGAACGGCATACCCATGTGCTCCAATGGCACCATCAGCGGGCTTTAGTAGAAAAATGGGTTTATGGGCCTCTATTGCCATAGGTGCTAAACTTCTATAATGCTTCAGTAAGCCGATACAGTGATTATCTTCTTCAACGGATGTAATTTGTGTATTGCTTCCTAAAACAAACTCGGAAAAACAGGACGATATTCTATTCACCCATTGTAGAGATGCTTGTACGGGTCTGCTTTCTTTAGCAGAATACTGCATTAGAATATAGCCAATTGGAATCGCATTTTTTGCCGGTGCTTCAAAAGAAACAGAGAGCGGTTGTTGCTCTTTTCTTTGCGCCCAGTCCTTTTTCCATTTGCCTAATGCTTGTCCTAAATTCCTGATTCCCTGAAGAGAAAACAAATCTGACGCAACAGGCAGGATGACGTAATCAGCGCTTATTGCAACCGCACGATTGATTGCTCCAAGATTGGGGCCTATATCAATAAGTGTAATTTCTGCATCGAATTGTCTTGCTGCATCAGCAATGATCGTATTAAAGATACTTTGCAGTCTGAGTGAATAACGGTCTCCTCCAAGCGCTTTTAACCACGCATCACTCAATGTATCTTCAAATATTGACAACGAAATATTGCCAGGTATTAATCCAAGATACTCATTAATGTTTTCAATATGAACAGGCTGGTAAGCATCGCCTGATACAACTGCATTAATCGAATCCATAATAGTGCCCGACAGGTTATTTTCGTAAATTTCTACAAGCCTTTCTTGCGGTAAAAACATGGATGTCAGATTTGACTGGGGGTCTAAATCTATTGCAATTGTCTTAATACCAAGTTCTGAAAGCATCCAGGCAATATGATACACCGTAGTAGTCTGACCTACACCACTTTTATTGTTGAAAAATATAATTGATTTCATTCTACCATCCTTTGTGTAAAAAAATTGACACTTTAAATTTTGTACCTAAGGTCAGGTCAAAATCCGGTTTACCATTTCCGTTTTTTACTAATTCATCTATTGCCCTTTTTACACCGTAATTAAATCTGTTTACATAGCCGAGAATTTTCATGGATTCTGCAAGAACGACGTTTCTGTAATCACTTGCATTTGGAAAATTCTGAGGATTAGCATCCCCAAATAATCCCCCTGGATTTAATATTTCAATACGATTTGAAAATTCGTAAATATATATCGGGGCATTGGCTTCGTAATTTCTGTGCATAATGGCGTTCATTATTAATTCCCGTAAAGCCCAATAGGAATAATTTCGAATTGTATGTTCCTGAAATGAATCTTTTTTAATAGGCCTTTCTTTAATGATGTTGTTTTTTATGAAATTATCCACCGAATTAAGTTCAGTGATCAATGCTCCGGAGAATTTTTTTTCAAACTCAACATCACCGGTCATTTCCTCCCCCCTGAATTTTACATACTGGATGTAAGCGCCTGGTAAAAAAAACTCAGGGTTTACTCCAAAAAGTAAAATACCGGCATTGGTTGGGCAAGATTCTCTGGCATCATAGAATCGCAGCGATGCCAGTTGTTCTTCTACAGTTCTGTTGTTTTCTTTGATCGTATCTTTATCAATGGCAGCAGGCAAATATGCAGACTTAAAGTACTCTAAGGCAAGATCGTCTGATTTAGCGCCGAGTGCAGGCACTAAGTCGTAGGTCTTCGCGTAAGAAGCTCTGCGTTCAATAAGAATTTTCTCTTCTTCCACAGTGGCCCTGTCCCGTCTTGGGCCGATTCTTATCCAGCACCTTCCGTCATATCGGACGGGTGGATAGTGCGAAGGGTTAATCTGTATTACTACAACTTCACCCTCCGGAAATTTGTATACAGGGCTTACAACCATCGAAGGTTGTGGAAGGACGTTACCATTGCTTTTTACATTGCCTATTGCCTGTAATGTGTCATCAGTCCATGTCATCCCTGCTAATTTTCCATTGTCATGAACGCCCAATAAAATATATCCTGCTTGTTTATGGTTGGGAAAATCGTTTGATAAAGCACACACAGCAGGGCCAAGTTTATTTTCTTTAATTGAAATTGTTCTTTCAATTAAATCACTTTCCATATCAGCAATTAATGCTCTTACTTTTTCTTCCGTTATCATATTTAATGTAGAGTCATCCATTTGAAATAACTCTTATTACTCGGCAAAGGTAGATTTTTTTGAATACTTACTCAATTATTTTTCGGCAGAAAGGTGATTTTCAGCGCATCGGATGACAATCTTCGGAATTTCATTGTCATATCGGCCGCTTGGACGAAGTGCGCCTGAAAAACGGCATCGGGTGGCAGGTGTTGCTGGCGATAGTGCAGTTACAGACACAAATAGTAATAATTTCACGGGCGTTGCGTTTTGTTTGCTTCGATTAAGTCCTTTATGCATGAGTAATATATACGCCCGTAAGTCGCGTTGGAAATGGTATCTCGCAGCCGCAGCCTTAGTGATCATCACCATTTCCATGTTTTACACCCGATATTTAGCACAACAATTGGAAAGCTGGGAACGGCACCAGGCATTGATGTGGGCGGAAGCCCAGCGCTCCATTGCAAAAATCAGTGCCGATACGTCCGAGTGCCTCAATTCCGATTATACCCTGCCGGTGCGGGTACTCGAGCTGAATAACACCATCCCTGTCATCATGGTAGATCGCTATGGTGCCATACAGGACGCATTGAACGTGCAAGGGGTACAGGAGAAAAAAATTGTGGTGGATCAGGTGGCCGCTGCCCTTCGGCGCATGCGCCAAAGTTGGATAGATTCCATTGAAATTGCGCCCAAAGCTTTTCCCGACATTTATGTAAAAGTCTATTATTCGCACTCCAATTTATTGACCTACATCCGCTGGTTTCCTTTTGTGCAGTTGGGGCTGATTATCGGCTTCATCGCTTTCGGCTACATCAGTTTCAGTGCGGCGCGGCGCGCAGAGGAGAATCAGGTGTGGCTGGGCATGGCCAAAGAAACCGCTCACCAACTCGGTACACCCATTACGGCCATACTGGGCTGGTTGGAGACCCTGCGCTACAGCAACGAAGACCGCCCGGACAATCTGGAAATGCTGAACGAATTGGGCCGCGATGTCAATCGCCTGGAGTTGGTGGCCGACCGTTTTTCCAAAATCGGCTCTGTGCCGGAACTGACCTTAGTCAATCTGTATGCAGAATTGGACGAATGCCGCGCCTATATGCAGCGGCGTGCGCCCCGTAAAGTCTCCATTGAGTTTCCCGACCCGGAACTACACAGGCCGCTGATGGTGCGACTCAATGCCCATCTGTTCGACTGGGTGATCGAAAACCTGATGCGCAATGCCATAGATGCGATGGAAGACGGAAGCGGAAAAATCATGGGAACCGTCTATGAAGAGGGGAAATACGCGGTCATCGAAATTTCCGATACCGGCAAGGGCATTCCTTCGGGCAAGTTTAAAACCGTCTTTAAACCCGGATATTCCACCAAAAAACGCGGCTGGGGATTGGGGCTTTCCCTGTCCAAACGCATCATAGAGCAGTATCACAGCGGCAAAATCTATATAAAAAGGTCGGAAGTGGGCAAAGGGACTACTTTTTGTATTAAATTATTGAAAGACACCTAAAAAAGTTAGCCCTTTACAGCTGCTGAATCCGCAGACGTGTTTTACCTTTGCCGCAACGAATACACTTACTTTTGTACAATCAACTTACCCAATACTCATGGCTGTACCCATAAAATTTGGAACGGACGGATGGCGCGCCATCATCGCCGATGACTATACCGTGGAAAATGTGAAGCGCGTGGCCGAAGCAACAGCGCTCTACATGAAGAAACACAAAATGAAAAAAGCCGTCATCGGCTATGACTGCCGTTTCGGCGGCCTGTTGTTTGCATCCACCACCGCAAGGGTGTTGGGGGCCTACGGCATTCGCAGCTATGTGGGGCAGGGTTTCGTCAGCACGCCCATGGTGAGCCTCGGCGTGGTGAAACTCAAGGCTGATTTGGGCATTGTGATTACAGCCAGCCACAACCCGCCTTCCTACAATGGGTACAAGCTCAAGGCTGCTTATGGCGGCCCGGCTGTACCGGCTTCTATCGCGGAAGTGGAAGAACTGATTCCCGAACAGTGTTCTATAGCCCAACTGCCTACCCTGGATCAACTGGTGGATCGAAAATTACTGGAAGATGCCGATCTGGAAGGCATGTACCTGAAGCATGCCCGCAAGAGTTTCGATATTAAAAGCATCAAAGCGTCGGCAGGCAAACTGGCTTACGATGCCATGTATGGAGCCGGACAAAATGCCGTGCGCAAGCTGTTGCCTAAGTGTGTTTTCCTGCACTGCGACTACAACCCCGGTATGCACGGCCAGGCCCCGGAACCCATTCACCGCAACCTGAAACTCCTGAGTGAGACCATTCAGAAAGACCCAAGAATCAAGGCAGGTCTGGCCAACGACGGCGACGCAGACCGCATCGGCCTCTATGACGAGGATGGGCGCTTTGTAGATAGCCACCACATTTTGTTGATCCTGCTGCTCTATCTGCACAAGTACAAAAACCTGACGGGCAAAGTAGTATTCACGTTTTCGGTGACCGACAAACTAAAAAAGATGGCCGAAATGTTCGACTTGCCTTACGAAATTACCAAAATTGGCTTCAAATACATCGCCGAAATCATGACCCGGGAAGATGTACTGGTTGGCGGAGAGGAGTCCGGCGGATTGGCTGTAAAAGGACACATTCCGGAGCGCGACGGCGTGTGGATTGGCCTGATGGTATTTGAATTTATGGCGCGTACCGGAAAAACCATTAAAGGATTGGTACAGGAAGTCTATGACATGGTGGGAGCCTTCTCTTTTGAACGCGATGACCTCCACATCACGGAGTCTCAAAAAGTTACGGTGGTAGATCAGTGTAAAAAACGGGCGTATAAAGCCTTTGGGGCGTATAAAATCAAAGAAGTAGAAGACTTAGACGGCTGGAAATTCATTTTTGGCGACGAAAAATGGGTGATGATCCGCGCTTCCGGTACCGAGCCGGTTTTGCGTGTGTACGCACAAGGCCCCAACGAGGTAGAGTGCCGCGCCATGCTGGATGCCACGCGTTCCGCTATTTTGAGTAACGCGTAGCGAAATTTTTCATTCAAACAGATCGTCTAAAGTCAGGGCTTTGTCCACAATGTCCTGACTGTGACTGTTTTCTTTTAATCCCTGGGTGGTAACAAACACCCATGAGAGATGCTTATTCGTGTCCGTGTATGCTCGAAACAGCCTGGCCTTTTCTCTCAATTGTGTTAGGTCCTGCTGGCTCATGGCGTACATTTCCTGATAAAACTTCATTTCGAAAAGGTTAATTATGCCGTCGTTCCGATCCAACACCAGATCAATCTGGATGCCTTCTTCCGTGGAAGAACCTTTTTTAACATAGGAAGATGCCTGAGAGAGGATGCCGGAAATGCCGAGGGCCTTTTTGATTTGCGGAAGATGTTTTAGGCATATATTTTCAAAAGTATAACCGCTCCAAGTCTTGTATGGTTGCGTCTGGCTGAGCATTTGCCAAATGCCGCTTCCTTCATGTGCGTTGTTTTCAATAAACTGTAAGTAAAACAGGGAGTATTCATCTGTTAAACGGTAGAGCAAGTCCTTCCTTTTATTGATAAATGGCCTGTAACTTACAACTGCACAATCTGGTAGCGACTGAAACGCAAATGTCGGCTTTGAAGATACTGTTCGGTTTCTGATAAACTGAAAGGCTCCAGATAAATCTGCCGGGTAATGCGGTTGTGCAGACCTCCGCGATTGTTGACTACGTGTTGAATCATCCAGGAAGCAGCAGACCCACAAATAACTACCACCATGTTTTGACGCGATGCCCAGGTATTCCAAAAATATCCAAAAGCTTCCAAAAACCCCGACTTCTTAGAAGCCAACCACGGCAATTCATCGAAAAAAACTACAGGCTTTAGCGCAGTAGGGGGCAGCGACTTCAGATAAGACTTCAGCATTTGAAAAGCCTCCTGCCAGTCTGCGGGCTGCTGTATGCTCAGAGGGGATTGCATCCGCTCTGTAAGTTCGGTAGTAAAATTGCGCAGTTGATTCTTTAATTTGCCCTTTTGGATGCCTGTTAATTCAAACACAATATGAGTGCCCATCACCTGCTGAATCAGGAAAGTCTTCCCTACCCGTCTTCTGCCTACAATGGACAATAGCTCAGCCTGCGGTGACTGGAGGGTGTGCTGCATCAGGGATTTCTCTGGCTTTCTGCCAATGACAGGTACTATTGCTGGTTCCATAAAATGCGATAGTGAGCGAAATGTAGGTGCAAAGATATGCATTTCGCTGAACATCGAAAATGATATTGAGCGAAACAAGCCATAAAGGATATATATATCGCTGAATATATATAATGATATTGAGCGAAATGTACTTAACGGAAGCGCTAAGGCAAAAAATACACCTTTATTTGAAGGTAAACCAGTTGTTGGCGGCGAAATTCCAAAGCATGACTACGCCGGTGGCCACAATTTTGGAGGTGTAAAAAGCAATGCCTGCGTGGTCGTGTAATAAATAGATAATAAAGTTATTGAGCATCAGTCCGACTAATGCCACGCCAAGAAACTTGATAAATTGCCTGGTGATGGCGGGGTCTTCGCTTCTGAAAGTCCAGCGGCGATTGAGCAGGTAATTGCTGATGACAGCGCACATGAAACCGCAACTGTTCGCTACGTACTGCTGCACATTGAACAATTCCCGCAATATCCAGGTGACACCGAAGTCTATAACGACTCCAGAGCTGCCCACCAGCCCAAATTTGATAAATTTTTTAAGGAGCATGATTCATCTGCTGCCCGATTTGGGAGAATACAACCTTGTTTCAGGCGGTGATGTACTTATGAATGTTTTCGATATCGCGGTCTATCTGCAACCCCAATGCGGTATGTGCCCGCTCGAAATCTGTTTTGGCCTTGGCCAACTTTTCAGACTCGCTTTTTGCAGTGGTTTCCGAGGCCGTAATCTGATTGAGGTAGCCGCCAATTTCGTCCTGCAAGCGGTCAATGTCCTTTTTATGGCGCTCGATCTGATCGCGCAGGCGTTTGATTTCCTCTTCTTTGGCCGTTACCCGCACCTGCGTCTGATTTTGGAGCGCCGCCTCAAAGTGTTCCTTTTCTTTGGAAATAATGTTGCGGTAATAGGCAGCGGTTTCTGTCAGTTTGTCTTTGGTCAGACCTAAGGTAGCTGCTGTGGCAAAGGCACTTTTATAGGCCGTCCCCTCGTCTATCTGCATGCCTGTCAGGGTGACCACTGCGCGTTTGAACTCAAAATAGTCAAAACCCGGCAGATTATTTTTCTCTATGGCATCGGTGAGAAATTTCAAGCTGCGGTCATCAAGGCCCTCGGCGCTGAACAAGGATTGTGTAGTAAGCATATCTTTTTTAAAACAGTTCCGTGAATGGCTGCAAAGGTCGCAAAAAATCTGAATGTACGGTGTTTGTTTATAAGTAAATCGTTTGAATAAGGACAAACACCCGGAAATGGCCGACATTCTATGGGTACAAGAGGTACTTTCGGCGTGTATTTTTAAATTGTGTCAGTGCAGGCTCCCAGACGGCACGCAGATCGGCTTCCGATTTGCGTGCCACGATCATTTCGCGCAGCGAAGTGTTACCGGCCAACTTGTCGAAGAACAAGTTTTCTAAAAAAAAGGCTTTTTTGTCGGAAAAATCAGCATAAAAACGCAGCAACCAGGACAAATTTAATTGTCGGGTATTGCGCAACTGCTCTAAGGAAATTTCCCGCAAGTCGTAGCCATAACAGGTGTTGTTCATTTGGGGGGGAGTCAGGGCAGCAGGCACACTGCGCGGTACAAACGAAAAGCCCCGATTTGGGAAATCAGGATGACCAATCATCTGAAAGGGGTAGGGGGTGCCGCGTCCCAGACTGGCCGTTGTGCCTTCAAAAAGGCAGATGGAGGGATACAACAACACCGACCGCATATCTGGCAGGTTCGGGGACGGTGCCACCGGCAGGTTGTAAGGGGTATTATGCGTGTAATTTTGGCACGAGATTATACTCAGACGTAATTTCTTTTTCAAATTTTTGAAAAAATCTTCCCCCTGAAACAATTGTGCCAGCTCGCCTAAGGTACACCCATGCACAATAGGTAAGGGGGCAATGCCCACAAAAGATCGGTGAGGGAGTTCCAGCACAGGGCCGTCCACATAATGTCCGTTGGGATTGGGGCGGTCTAAGACGACGAGGGGCTTATCCTGTTCTGCACAGGCTTCCATGACGTAGAGCAGGGTGCTGATGTAGGTATAGAAACGCGCCCCGACATCCTGAATGTCGAACAACACAATATCCACATCTGCAAGGTCGCCCGCGTCCGGCTTTTTCTTTTTGCCATATAAAGAAACAACGGGCAGCCCGGTACGCTCGTCTTTGCCGTCTTTAATAGTGGCCCCTGCTTCTGCATTGCCCCGAAAGCCGTGTTCGGGGGCAAAAATGCGCTGTACGTTGATGCCTCGATGCAGCAGGCTGTCCACCAAATGGGTAGTCGGACTACACAGCGAGGTATGGTTAACAACACAGGCCACGCGTTTTCTTGCTAACATGGGCAGCAGGGTATCGAAGCGTTCTGCTCCGGTAATAACGCGGTGTGCAGCCTGCGCAGGGGCAGGGTAGGGCAGGGGAGCAGAGCGCATGGCAGGCGCACCGCCCTGACAACACAGCAGGCTGATACATACCCAGCTGAACCAGCCTGCACAACGCATCATCAGCTCCATCAATTTTTCTTTTTTTTCTTGAAAGGGTCCCAGGTATTCAGCTTGTTTTTGACATCGTCTATGGTCTTTTGCCCTTCTTCTCCCAAGACTTTGCCTGCCTCTTCGCCTACCTTTTCATTGACTTTTTCGGCGGCTTTTTGCCCGGCCTCTCCGCCGAGTACTTCGCCTACTTTGTTTTTGGCAGTTTCGGCGGCTTTGTCTTTCAATTCCTGGGCCTTGCGATTGGCCACATTGCGCAGACTGTCGGCTGCTTTTTCGGCTGCTGCGTTGGCTTTTTCTTTGACTTTGTCGAGTTCGCGGCTGGCTACGTTTCCGAGGGAGTCTTTGGCCTTGTCCACCGTGGCCTGTACCGTGCTGCCCACTTCCTCCTGAATGGTGCTTTGGCCGTCGGTTCCGAGTACTTTGACGGCAATTTTGGGATTGAGCATGGTGCCGGTCACGTCAAAGCGCATATTCACAAATTCACCCTGGGCTATATTTACCCCTGTTTTGGCCGCCTCTTTCGCTACCCAGTTCATACCGGCATTGGCAGCACTGCCGATGCCGGTTTTTTCTAAGGTTTTGCGCGGTACTTTGGTGAGTATTTGGTACTCCATGTCGGTCGTCAGGCCCGATTTCCCTCCTATTTTGAAGTTGATGTCGCGCACTTTTACATCGAAAGGCTTGACCTCCACGAAGCCGTTCTTAATTTCTATCCAGTTTTTGGTTTTACCCAAGTCCATTTTTCGCAAAAAATCTACATTCAGGCGATCCCCGATTTGCTTTGTCACATTGAAATCGCTCAGCACCGCACTGATGGTCTCTAAAAAACCGGCAGCCGTCAGGGTAGAGAAATCAGGAGTCATATCTTTGCCCAGCACTCCGTTCATGGAAAAAGTGGTGTTGAATTTGCCGTCCATGAATTGCATAATGGGAGCCAGGGTTTTGGCTGTCACAAAGCCCTGATAGGCTTCCCGGAAGCCCATGTCTTGCATGGCTAAGTCTATATTGAACAGTGGTTTTGCCAAATCGCGGGTATTGTACTGACCGGAAATGGCCACTTTGCCTCCCAACACATCGGCAGTGCAGTCTTTTATGACGGCGGCGCGGTCTTTCACCACAATCTGACCGTCTAAATTCTGCAAAGTGATGTTGGTATATTGCACTTTGTTGAAATCCGCGTTCAGAAGCATATCCATGTTTTCCGGCACGGGGATGATCTCTGCCGGCGGTGGCGGGGCGGCACCTTTACCGGCATTGGCAGCCGCAGTTTCTTCAGTCATGAAAGGGTTCAAATCGAAATAATCGGAGCGCAGGTTGACCGTGCCGCTCATATTTTGATTGTCGAACAAATAATTCCACGCATTGATGATGGTGCCGTCTCCGTTCAAATCACTTTGGCCCAATTTGAGGGCAAAGTTGTTGACATTCATCTTATTGGGCGTGAAATGGCCCTGCATCGCCATGTCGGAAATATCATAGACATCGTATTTGAGGCGGCCAATCTGGCCGTCTAAATTGAAGTCCCAACGGTCGAACACTTTTTCTTCAGCCGGTGTGGTGGCAGCGGTTTCGCTGGGTACTTTGCCTGCTTCGGGCGGCGGTTCAGGTGTCATCCATTCGTTGGCATCGAAATAGGAAGAACGCATTGTTACGCTTCCTTTCATGGTCTTATTGGTGGAAAAATAGGCCAGAATGTTGTCTATGCGTCCGGTAGCCCGCAGGTCGCTTTTGCCGAGGCGGGCATCAAACTGGCGAATGTCGGCCATTTGCGGGGATAGTGTACCCTGGAGGGTGTTGATTCTGACCAGAGGCATTCCCTCGCCGCGATAGTTGAAGTCGGTGAGGGCAAAATCGCCGTGCATGTCCACCTGATCATACTGTTGGTTGTCCACCTGACTCATGGCCGCTTTGGCCACCATATCCATTTTCAGAATGCCGCTCAATTCCTGTACGCCCTCTACGGGAAACGCCTTCGTCAACTCGCCAAAATGCAGCGTTCCCTTGATTTTGGTGTCCACCGTCGGATCGCTCTCCGGGGTTTTCAGCCGGAAATAGCCCTCCAGCGGATTGGAACCAATGCGCAGGCGGAAGGCCGGAATGTTCACCGTCATGTCGTTGAGTCGGTTGCCAGGACTGTTGACGGAGGCATCTGCCTGAATATCGGAAACACCCAGCGGCAACGCCGGATATTTAAAGTCCCCATTGCTGATTTTACAGTCTAATTTAAAGGCCGGATAGGTTTTTTCGTTATAGACCCCCTTGGCCATGCCGCCAAACTGTACGCTGCCATTGGCCTGTACATCGGCAAAATCTTTGGTGTAAGCGCCCGGAATGATGGAAAGGAAACTTTTGAATGTGTTTTGAGGGGTGCCGAAGGTCAGATCCATGACCACGTCTTCCTCATTGGGCAGGGCCACCCAGCCGTTCAGGTCCAGAGACAAGTCATTGATTTTCAGGTTATTGTCCTGTAACGTGAATTTCATATTTTTGGTGTCGGCTCCCAAAGTAACTTTCCAGTCGGCGTGCGCATTGCTGAGGTATTGCATGCCCTCATAGTTGACGGAAAGTTTTTCGACGGAGGTTTTCAGCACCATGTCGTACAGGTCTGCATAGAGGTCGCCGCTGCCTTCGTGTTGCAGGCCCTCCATTTCGACCAGCATATTGAGCGAGCGGTCGTCGTAGCGCACCCTGCCATCCTGAATGGCGTAGTGCTCGAGGCGAATGGGGGCAGATTTGGTCTCTGCGGCTGCGGGCTTCTCTTCCTCCGGCTTTGTAATGTCGTAATTGGCGCGTCCGTCTCCCAGCACATAGACATTGATATCGGGCTTTTCCAAATAAATGCCTTCCACAACGACCTGCCCGCCGCTGATGGCGGACAACAGATTGACGGCCACATCCATGCGTTCGCACCGCACCAGCTTTACGCCGTCGAAAGGCCCGACTCCGGAAATGTCCAATCCCTGTAAACCCACCGACAATTTGGGGAAATGCCGCAATACGGACAAATCTACGTCTTTAAAGTCCAATTTGGCGTTCAGGTTTTCGTTGGCGGCTTCCTTCACCGCAGCTACAATGTCGTCCTTAAAAAAGTAAGGCAGGGTAAAGGCTGCCCCGATGAGTACAACAAAAAAGACCGCCAGCGCGATCAGTATTTTTTTCATGGTCCCTGTGTTTTTTTATCAGTATGTATAATAACGCTGTTAATAAAAACTAAGGTATCATTGCAGACGTTATTTTTCCTGTTTAAGAACTCTGAAACCGCAATTTCCTGCCTTAGTGACCTTTTTGAAGGGTATTTTATATTCCTCTTCTTTCTACCTCTTCCTGAATCATGGCGAGTTCGCGGCTTGCATCACCTGTCACCGAGGTGTTTTCCTGAGCACGCCGAATGAGGTAGGGAATGACATCGGAAACCTGACCATAAGGCATATATTTGGAAACGCGGTAGCCTGCTTTTCCGAGGTTGAAGGTCAGGTTATCGCTCATGCCGTAGAGTTGGCTGCACATACAGTGGGGATGGTCGGCAGCGATGCCTTTCTTTTCCATAATTTCTACCTGAATGCGGGCGCTTTCCTGATTATGGCTGGCATTGCAGAGGCCGAGGTGTTCGATGTGGTCTAAGCAAAAGCGTAGGGCGGTGTTATAGTGGTCGTCGGTGGTGGCTTTGTCGGGATTGATTGGGTTTTCGCAGCCCATTTCTTCGGCGCGTTTGCCTTCTTTTTCCATATAGGCTCCGCGCACCAATTTAGCGCCGAGCAAAAAGCCGGTGCGGCGGGCGCGTTCGTAGCTTTCAATCAGGAACTCTAAGCGGTCTTTGCGGTACATCTGGTAAGTGTTATAGACTACAACGCGCTCTTTATTGTAGCGTTTCATCATCAACCATACTAAATGGTCTATGGCATCCTGTATCCACGTTTCCTCCGCGTCTATAAAAACAGCGACCCCTTTGTTGGCGGCGTGGTAGCAAATCACATCCAGGCGTTTCAGGACGTTTCGGTATTCGTTGAGTTCGGCGCGGCTCAGGGTTTGCTTATTTTGAATGCTTTCCAACAGGCCAAAGCGGGCAATACCCGTGATTTTGGTGCTGATAACGGGAATGTGGGCATTACCCGCCGCAAATTCAATGGAGCGGATATTTTCATTCATCACAAGGTTGAAATCTTCCTCGGACTCTTTGGCCTCCGCTCCGTAATCCAGAATAGTCAGGACGTTGTATCGGCCAAGGCGCTCAATAGAAGGCACACAGTCCAAAAGCGTAGCACCTCCTACAAATTGTTCAAAAACCGTGCGGCGAATGACGCGCTCTGCCATAGGCAGGCCGTTTTCGACTGCCCACAGGCCAATGCCCGAGCCGAATTTGACCAACCAGGGCTTACTCATCATCAGGAAAAGCCAGTAGGTTTTTTTAAGTTCGCTGTCTGTCAGGTGGGCAAAAGCCACTTCGGTGTTGGAGAAGTCTATGGTGGCGGTAGAAACCATGATGTTAGATGTGCTTATCCCGCAAGCGGGTAGTTGATGGTGTAAAAATGAGATTGTTCCAGATGTCCCATGCTGCTTCTGCCTGTCCATACAGCATGGCCAGGCCGTTATGTGTGGCTGCGCCTTGTGCAGCGGCGGTTCGCATCAGCAGGGTTTCGGAAGGGTTATAAATCAAATCATATACAAAATCGTGCCGATTAAATCGCTCCACAGGCAAGGGGGGCATGGCTTCCACGTTGGGGAAGGTACCCACAGGTGTGGTGTTGATCCAAAGTCGGCTGTAGGCAGTATCGAAGGCGTTTTCTAAGTCTTCATAAGCCAGTTGGCCTGCATCCTGTCGGGGGGTGCGGGACACTGTGTAAAACGGCAGGCGGTGCTTTGTTAGTATATAGGCAACGGCTTTTGATGCGCCGCCTGTGCCAATCACATAAGTTTGCAGGGGACGGAGGAAATGCACTGCTTCACCGGGTGCGTGTTGCACAAGACCGACCTGTTGCAACCATGCCAAAAGCGACTTTTCAAAACCAATTACATCGGTGTTATAGCCTGTACGTGTTTCTCCCAGTATTCGGATGACATTAACGGCCCCTACCGCCTGCGCCGTTTCATCCAACGCAGTTAAGAACGGCTGTACGGCCTGTTTATAAGGAATGGTCACATTCAATCCCCTCAAATCGGGCGTACTTTTCCAGAGGGTGGGCAACCGTACTATATCCGGGAGCGGGTACAGCTCGTAACAGGCATCGGTGATGCCCTCTCTTTCAAATTTCTCAGTGAAGTACTTCTTTGAAAAGGAGTGCTCCAGAGGATAGCCGATTAAACCAAATAAACGCAATTTTTAATGTGATAATGTGATAATTTGATAATGTGATAATAATATTTTTAAAATTTACAAATTTTAAAAATATTATACTCAAAAATCGTAAATCGTAAATCGTAAATCGTAAATCGTAAATCGTAAATCGTAAATCGTAAATCGTAAATCGTAAATCGTAAATCGTAAATCGTAAATCGTAAATCGTAAATCGTAAATCGTAAATCGTA